>Ga0074199_1000100_pt1 | contig 191608 bp, 158 predicted proteins | sample EPASupsiteSAE347_FD_64528 | JGI IMG/M metagenome (GOLD analysis project Ga0074199, IMG submission 64528) | Bioremediated contaminated groundwater from EPA Superfund site, New Mexico - Sample SAE3-47 | ecosystem: Environmental > Aquatic > Deep subsurface > Groundwater > Contaminated ... | reverse complement strand
GGAGCCTGACTGTGAGAGAGACATCTCGATCAGGGACGAAAGTCGGTCTTAGTGATCCGGCGGTTCCGCATGGAAGGGCCGTCGCTCAACGGATAAAAGGTACGCCGGGGATAACAGGCTGATCTCCCCCAAGAGTTCACATCGACGGGGAGGTTTGGCACCTCGATGTCGGCTCATCGCATCCTGGGGCTGGAGCAGGTCCCAAGGGTTCGGCTGTTCGCCGATTAAAGCGGTACGTGAGCTGGGTTTAAAACGTCGTGAGACAGTTTGGTCCCTATCTACCGTGGGCGCAGGAATTTTGAGGGGATCTGTCCCTAGTACGAGAGGACCGGGATGGACGAACCTCTGGTGTACCAGTTGTTCCGCCAGGGGCAGCGCTGGGTAGCTACGTTCGGAAGGGATAACCGCTGAAAGCATCTAAGCGGGAAACCCACCCCAAGATTAGAATTCCCCTCTGGAGCAATCCAGGCTGAAGGCCCCTCGTAGACTACGAGGTTGATAGGTCGGGTGTGTACGCACAGCAATGTGTTCAGCTAACCGATCCTAATGGGCCGTGCGGCTTGACCATTCCCCCAAAGGGCAACCGGCTCAGGCCGGGATGTTCATCAGAAACCCCTATTCGGTTGCAAACGCTCCAATGTTGGGGCGGCGGTTTGAGCGAGGAGGCCACACCCGTTCCCATCCCGAACACGGTCGTTAAGCTCCTCAGCGCCGATGGTACTGCGTGGGAAGCTGCGTGGGAGAGTAGGACGCTGCCGCCCCAAACCTTCAAAAGGCCGGGTCTAATCACCCCGGCCTTTTGCTTTTTGGCTACCCCCCGTCCCGGCCCCGACTTTCAAACCCGCAAATCATGAAGAAAGCACGTCATCTCCCCGGGGACTATCTGCTCCGACGGCGGCGCTGCGCCCGCAGGGTATTTTCGCTGCCGCAAAGGGGCGACGAATCCGGCGCTTCGGTAGCGTCCCCGCTCCGAAATCCTTGAAGACTACTAAAGATGTGTGCCGCTCTGAATAGAATTTTCTCGGCGTCCTTTGCTTCCCTCTATGTGACACACTCTCCACACCAGAGGGCTAACCGTGTTTCATCTCCCGCGGGAGGAACAACACTGCTTTCATGGGGGAGACGTGGAAAATTCTCGATTTTGCGTTTACCATTCTTGAAGTGTGGTTAAATTGAATGAAGTATTTCCAAAGCCGGGGGCGGCTTGATCTGAAATCCTCGATGCGACGCAAAAAAAGGCATGATTTAATGAGTCAGGGTTCGCTCCCCCCGCTTCCCGGAGGGAGAGGCAAACTCTTTTGACACTGTCTGACACCCTGGAATGGCGCCCACAAAAAAGGAGGATAACCATGAACGTGAAGGCAACGTGCCGATCTCTTCTGGCTGGTTTCATGATCTTGCTCGTAGGGGCTCCACCCGGAGCCTTCGGACAGACTTCCGGATCGGCGCCGGCGTTCAACCGGGAAGAACTGGACCAGATGCTCGCTCCGATTGCTCTCTATCCCGACTCGCTCCTTGCTCAGGTCCTGGTCGCGGCCACCTACCCCATCGAGGTGGTGGCTGCGGACCGTTGGCTGAAGCAGAACGGGAAGCTCAAAGGAGAGAGGTTGAACGACGCCGTGGACCAGATGAAGTGGGATCTCAGCGTGAAGGCGCTGGTCCCCTTCCCTCAGGTTCTTGCCATGATGAGCGAGCAGTTGGAATGGACTCAGACATTGGGGGAGGCTTTCCTGGCGCAACAGGCGGACGTCATGGACGCCATCCAGAATCTTAGGGCCAAGGCCCAGGCCCAGGGCAATCTGCGGACCACAAAGGAACAGAAGGTCGTCGTTCAGGAAAAGACCATCGTCATCGAACCGGTTAGTCCAACCGTCGTGTATGTCCCGGCCTATAACCCGGCGGTGGTCTACGGTCCCTGGTGGTACCCCGCATACCCGCCCTACCCTTATTACCCTGCCGGAGCGGTCGTTACGGCAGGCGTCGTAGGTTTTGCGGCGGGCGTGGCCGTGGGGACGGCCTGGAACGGCGGATGGGGACACTGGAACTGGGGGGGGCACGACGTCAACGTGAACGTCAACCGAAATCTCAATATCAACCGCAACAATGTCAATGTCTCGAACATGCAGACCGGACGATGGCAGCACGATGTCAACCACCGGGGAGGCGTCGCATATCAGAATCAGGCCAACCGCAATGCGTATGGCCGGCAGACGGCGGGCTCGGTGGACGGCCGGCGCGATTACCGCGGGTATTCACAGGACAGGGCGTCGCGCGATGCGGGCAGGCAGGGCGCGGGGCAATTCGATGGCAAGCGCGCTTCGCAGAAGCCCGGTCAGGGGGCTGTGACCAGACCCTCCGGGGATTCGACACGTAAAGGTGTCCAGCAGCCGCGAGGCGGCGGGGCCTTCGGGGGCGCCGGCAGCGGCAAGGAGAGCCGGATGAGTGCGGACCGCGGCCGGGCGAGCCGCGAGACGTCTTCAGGCATATCCCGCGGGCAGGGTCCCGCAGGCAGTCGCAGCAGCATCGGAGGAGGCGGATTCAGCAGTGGAGGAGGCGGATTCAAAGGCGGTGGCGGCGGCGGCCGTGGAGGCAGCGGGGGTGGCCGTGGTGGTGGCGGCCGCAGATAGTTGGGGTGAGCGGTCTCACTGGAATGAAGCACGCCGCGAACCGCGGCGAAGGCGAACCGCGTCTCATGCATACCGGCAGGACGGAGGGTGACACAATGCTTCCATTCATAACATTCATAAGAGATAGAGGAAAACGGATGGGATTCCGAATTGGATTGAGCGTTCTTTTCGCCGCATTTCTGGCGGCTGCTGCCTTCTGTGACGGCGCCCTGGCGGCGGGCGCAAATCCGAAGAACATCCAGAGGTCCTTCGCGTCTCCCGAAGAGGCCGCCGCTGCGCTGGCAACTGCTGCAAAGGCCAACGACGTCGGCGAACTGTCGGCCATATTGGGACCGGATGCGCAGCGGCTCATCCTCTCCGGCGATGAAGTGTCCGACAGGGCCGAGCGCGAACGCTTTGTCCGATTCTACGACGAAAATAACCGGGTGGTGAAGGAAGGCGACGGCAAGGCTGTGCTCGAAGTCGGGAATGACGGCTGGCCCGTTCCCGTTCCCATCGTGGAGACGGGCGGGAAATGGCGCTTCGATGCGAAGGCGGGAGGGGAGGAGATCCTGAATCGCCGCATCGGGAGAAACGAGCTGAGCGCCATTCAAGCTTGCCTCGCATACGTCGACGCCCAGCTTGAATATGCGTTGGAGGACCGGAAAAACAGCGGGTTGCTGGAATACGCACAGAAGTTCATGAGCGACCCGGGCAGGAAAAACGGTCTTTACTGGGAAGCGAAAGAAGGAGAACAACCCAGCCCGCTTGGACCTTTCGCCGCCAAGGCTCAAAGTGAAGGATACGGAAAGAGAAATCCGGGTGACAGGCCTTCTCCCTACCATGGCTATTTCTACAAGATCCTGAAAGCGCAGGGAGGGAATGCGCCCGGCGGGGCGCATGACTATGTGGTCAAGGGCAAGATGATCGGGGGATTCGCCCTCGTTGCGTACCCGGCTGAGTATGGATCGTCAGGCGTCATGACCTTTGTGGTCAATCATGACGGCATCGTGTATGAAAAGGATCTCGGGAAAAAGTCGGCGTCCCTTGCCCGGGGCATGAAGTGTTTCGACCCCGACAAGAGCTGGCGAAAGGTGGATCGAAAACACCTCGAACCTTTGGACAGGGGCGAGGGGGCTTAGTACCGCGCCGCAGCGCGCATGGCCGCAACCAAAGAACAATGCACCGAAGGAGCACGCTGAGAAAACAGCAAGTTGCATTCATTTCTTGGCAAGGTTCCAGGAGCCTGCAGGTTGGTAGCACAGCGCAATCCGTCACACATGAGGGAACGAAGGATGGGTGTTTGCATGCAGTCTTTGGCGATGGGTTGCGCCGCCGAGAGTGCGGCTTCATCCCTCCTGCACCGTGCTCGGACAGGTCGGGCGAAATTCCGATGCCCTTCCATGCGGCGCTGTGCCAGGCGGTCAAAGGCCTTTCTCGGCCACTCAAATCATTGACAGTCTGCATGCAAATGTGTTCCTATGGATTTGCCGTGACGAGGCCCGTGAGCGCCCATGGCCCTCAGATTGCGGGAAGGGCGTCTCGGGTCGATTCTTGGAGTACAGCGCGGCAAGGCCGCAGCCAAAGAAAGGACAACGCACCGCGGAGAACGCAGAGATCGCAGAGAAAACAATAGCTTGTATATATTTCTTGGCAAGATGCCAGGAACTTGCAGGTGAGCAGGCAAGAGGGATCGTCCGTTGGCCGGGCCATCCAGGCCGGCTGTGGATTCTCCCGAACGACAACCGCGCGGAGCCGGAGGAAGCAGAAGATGAAGAGAATCGTTATGGTATCAATCCTGGTTGTCAGCATGGCGCTCTTCGGATGCGCCGGAATGACGCCGACTCAGCAAACCACTCTCAGCGGCGGAGCCATGGGCGCCGGTGCCGGTGCGCTCTTCGGGGCCATGGCTGGCAATGCGGGTCTTGGTGCGGCGGTGGGAGGCGTGGTCGGCGCGACGGGTGGATATCTCTACGGCAAGCACAAGGAAGCCGAAGCGGATGCCTACTCGCAAGGCTATCAGCAGGGCAAACGGAGCCGGCAAGGAAATTGATATCAAGTTTGTGTGGGGCATCCTTTGGGCCGGGGTGCTTCGAGACGGATCGCGGCCTTTCCGCCCCCCCCCCCGAGACTCCGAGCCATTGAAAAGCATTCTGTAGAAAGAGCGGTGGCGCTCGCAATGGGTCGCCGTCTCACCAGGGAAGGGTTTTCCCTTCCTCTCCCCCGATTCGGGGGAGAGGAAGCGCTCGCCCGACATCAAATGAAGACAATATAGGTGGGCTTGGGCCGCGGAAGACGTCGGGCGGCCCCAGGCCGGGTCATTCGTCCGCCGCGGCCGCGGATATTTCATCGTTTGCGTTCGAGGCGGATGATTGAGAGTCGGCGGTGAACAGCAGCGCTTTCACACCGATGAATTTGGTGTCAACCGAGTTGACGCTCGCGACGAGGATTCCAAGGGAACCGTTCGGTTTTGTGGGCGGGCGGTATATCTTCAGGTTGCGCTTCCCCGTGGCTGCTTTCGCAAGAATGGCCACCTCGATGTTCGTCTGATCCTTGTCGAAGTTGGCCGCCGCGATGCCGATGACTCCCGAACCGATGCTCGGGGCGCTTGCGATGGGGTCGCCCATCTCGGCGTCTATCGCGGTCGGCGGCGTGTAGACGTATAAGCCCGCCGCAGTGGAATTGCCTTTCAGGACGAACAGTTCGGCCTTGTTGTCCCTGTCGTAATCTCCGGCGGCAAGACCCATGACGTTGCTGCCGACGTCGGGCGAGGAGGCAATGAGCGTGGCCGTGCCCCCTACCTTCTCGGGCGGCTCATAAATGCTCAAGCTGTATACTTTCTTTGTTGAATTCCATTGAACCACTGCGATGTCCGCGCCGCCGTCTTTGTTGAAGTCCCCGGATGCAACGAACTTGCCCTTCGACGCTATGGTTGCGGTGGCGAACGGGGATTTCATGTTCTGATTCGGAGCGCTTGGCGGGTAGTAAAGAGACAGATTCCTCTTCGTCGCCGTGGATGTCTTGCGCAGCACTACCAGTTCCTCTCCGGTTTTCGAAGCGAAATTGGCGGCTGACATGTCGAGAAGAGTCGTCCCCAGTTTGTCGGAGCCGGCGAGAGCGCTCCCGAGACTGCCGCCGACCTTGGAAGGCGGTGCGAATATTCTAATCCCGTATGGCCCCGTGCTGGATGGTTTGCGGAGGAACATGAGTTTCTTCTGCTTCAGGAGCGCTTTCGTAGACTTCACGTGAACGTTGGCCATTCCAAGATTGAGGTTGTTCGCGTGGCCGGTGTAGGCCATCCAGAACGTGCCGTCGCCGTTTGGCCCCGCGGTCTCTCCCCAACTGTTCTTGAGGAGCCAGGCGCCTTTGCTGTCGCTCCAACCGATGAGGAGGACCGCATGGCCGATGCCCTGATAGGAACCGCTGGTTTGCGTGTAAACGGCACCCGAACTGACTTTATTCCAGAAGGTGCTGAAATCCGAATAGTAGTCGAATCGGAAATAGCTCGGGCCGTCGGTGTAGAGGGAGGTCTTGATGTTTGAAACCGCCGTCATGTCCACGGTATAATAATCTTTTGTCCGCCATTCGAGCTGCCTGCAGTTGAAGGTCGAACAATCCGGTTCGGATCCATCGTAGGAAGGATACCCCGAGCAGCTTTCGAGCCAGGGTCCCGCGGTCTCCCAATATTGGAGAGAAGACATGCTTCCCCCGGAGCATCCGGCCATTCCCGTGTTGCAGGAAATCTGCTGCTGTTCTGACAGGTTGCGAGTGATCTTGTACTTGATGAGCAGCTTGGATTCAAGGGTTCCCGCAGCGGCGAAGGCATAACAACTTCCGCAGTCGCCCTGGTCCTTGGCCGGAGTGACTTTCCCCCTGGTTTTCCAGTTGAAGGCCGACGGGAGTTGATCCACGAATGAATCGTAGCCCAGGATGGCGTCTTGATACTTCAGAATGGTTTGCTCGTAATCGGGGGGCAACCCGATGTCGCCCGAAGGATATTTCTGCTCACACAAACCGGTTGAACCCATCGCCACAGTCAGAAGACCGACGGCAGCACAAAGAACGGCAAAAATCCTCTTCATTCACCCTCCGGATCATTATGAGGCCTGGCTGGTTCCAGCAATTGAAGGCGATGGGTTTCCCCGCGGGCCTTCTACCAACACATATAGCGGTGGGAAAAGCATTATCCTCATCTATTATAATATATCTTGGATGAGAACAACTGGCAATATTCGTTTTTTTGATTGTCATTCTGGTGTCTTATGCTCTCGCAAATGCAGCGTGTCCTGTTATGCTAACCGCCTTCGTACATTATGATCTGTCGCCGCAACGACGACGGACGGTCAGGGGCTTTTGCCATAGGCGTCCGCGAGAATATCCTTTGCGTTGCGGCCCGCTTCGGAAAGCATCCGTGCTCGCTCAACGGACAGCCCGAGACCGTGCCCCTCGCCCACGCCCTCGAACTGCCATGCTCCTCTGCTCTCATCGAAATGAATGGAGTCCGGGCAGGACGGGAGCTTCAGCTTGCCGCGAAAGATCTCGCAAGAAATGGACTCTTCGCTTTCCTTATAGAGGAGATGGACCAGGACATCTCCTCTACGGCTCCTCTCCCGCCGCACGTCCAGGATCAGGGGCTCGTCGAGCAACCGGTTCAAGTCCAACGATGGTACGGATCGCGTCCACGTCGCGGCGCCTCCCTTTGAAAAGGGGAGCCAGTCGAGGTGTTTTTCCCGAGCGAGATCCTCGATGATTCTCAAAAGATCCCCATTGGTCCGCGCTGTTCGCCCCCCGTCTGCATCCGATTGACTGCCGCGGAACACCATGCAGTGAGTCGAGTCGCAGACGGCCGAACTCTCCGGATGCCTTCCGCCGCCATGGACCCCGTTCCAGACGACCACGGCCCGGAGCGCCTTCTTTGCTTCTCCCCTCAGGTTCTGGGCTTCGGAGTCGAGCACTGCGTCGGCATAGGTCTCGGGATCGGTCTCGAGGACGAGCTTCCTTCCATCGGGAGAACTCTCCGGAATGCCGGAGATGAACCGCTCCGAGCGGCTCCCGCGCGCGGAGGAGAGGATCTTGAAACGCCCGCAGGTGCTCACGCGCTGTTTCCAGCCTTCATGTGTCACCCTCTCGAATCCTGGACATTCATCATACATCTCCCAGGAATCGCGGGGGACGAGGGTCATAAGTTCCACCCTCACTCGCCCGTATTCAACCGGATGCCGGGTGGACCATTCGTCCAGGAACCTCGATGCGCGTTTCAGGTTTGACGCTCCGTTGCTCCCGAGGCTTCGGAAGACAGCCATGTAGACGGGAGCCTCGGCAGGCCACGCAACCATCAGGTGCCCCGCCAGGGGATTCCCACGCTCGTCGGACGCCGTACCGGTTTTTGACATGGCACGAAGGCGGGCGAGGATACGTTTCTCCGCCTCCGGCTCCTGATACAGGGTGGTGCCGGTCATGAAGCCGTTTCGGGCAAGTCCGCGAAAAGCATCGGGCTCAAAGAGGAGAGCCGCCCTGAGCATGAGCGCCAGTTCGAAAAGATCCGCTTCGAGTGCAAAGGTCCCGTCACGTCCCCGTTCCCCGAGGCAACTTCGCCAGTCGGGATCGTCCCTTGCGGTAGATTCTCCGAGGGGCTGAACGCCGGAGGGCGGCGAGCCCCTCGCGATGGATGCGAAGAACCGGAATCTATCGAAATCGCAGTCGCCGCGTCGATTGAGGAGTCTTTCCGTGTCGCTCGCCGCGAGTTCGACGCCGAGGGCATCCGGCTGAGCGTTCCGTAAGGACGCGGCATAGGGGATCTTGAGAAGGGAGCCGGGAGGAGCCTTGGTCCGTGGATTTCCGCCCGACTCGAAGACCCGCCCCGAAAGGAGGCTGATGAGAACGTAGCTGAAGTTGGCCTCTCCCGGAAGCTTCGATGCCGCGAGGAGCGCTTCGATTTCCCGCGATATCGCACATGGCTCACGCGGCCAGCCGTACGCCGAAACGAGCTTCGCGAGCGTCCGGTATCCCGAGCCGTCCAGAGGAGCTGCAATGCGAACCCTTTTCGCCAGGCGTTCGAGTTCGTTAGCAGTCGGGGCGGCAGGGAAGTCCTGTGCCTGAAGCTCGCCGCTGAAGTTCATCGCGGCGGCTTCTTCGGCCCAGAGCGGGAATCTGCCCGGGCAGGTGCGGTGACCCGCCTCGTGCATCAGCTCGTGCCTCAGGTAGATCTCCGGGCCAAGGCTTCCGAGCGGGTTTTCTCTGAGCGATATCACGCCCGGCCGCCAGTTTCCGGCCTGCCGGCCCGGGACGGCTTCCGCTCCCTCTGCGGGGTATACTCTCACGGGCGATGCGCCCGAGGGGGCTTCATAACCGCGGGCAACAAGTTCTTCTATTGCCCTGGCCCCACAGTCCGTCAGGTCCGGGCGATGGATGAGCGAGCCGAAGAAGATGATCGCCGCTCCGGCTTCGAACAGAATGGCGCCTCTCAGGACACGATGGACAAGACGAATTCTTCCGGTAAAGAGCGCCAGGATTACGTGGCGGAATGAGCCAGTGCTCATCGTTTGCAGACCGATGCGATATTCCTTCCATGACGTAATACGCGCCGTCCGCGCCGGCGGTCGCGGCATGTCCTCACCTTCTGTGGGGCATTGGACCGATGTACGGTCACCCTCCCCCCATCCGTTCTTCTCAGGGCTTTCGGTTTCCGAACCCTTGGCATCGCACTGGAATCTTGCGCGCGGGGCCGCTATTCTACCTGAACGCTCAGAGCCTCAGTGTTTCCCCGCAGACTCTCGTCGTACATATCGAAGGCCCGGGCGGGCGGGATGGTCGCCTTCCCGGGAAACGCCGCCTGCCACACCTGGTAGATCTTTATCTCGCCCGTACGGAGCACGCGTGCAATCCGGACCGTTCTATCCGGGTAGCGCTGCGTTTCCTTGACCGAACCCCAGTAGTCGTCACTCCGGGGCTGGACGGACGCATCGGCGAGAAAGGTTTCGTCTTCATAGATCGCCTGGGCCAGTGAAGGGATTCCGTCTTCGACAACGACATATTCGCTCGGGATGGCATGCGTATCGGAAAGCGCAGACCGCCTCACGAGCACCTGGCTCCCGATGAGATCGCCCTTCCGGAGCGGCCTGGAAAGATCCAGGGGTTCGGTCCCCTGAGGCGTTATGCGCATGAGTTTTCGTTCAACGGACACCCCATGCGAATCGGCAGCCACGGATCCGAAAGGAACTTCCGCGGTGATGGTTCCGTAGGCAGTATCATCCGGTTCCAGTCCATCGAGGCGAATTTCGGAGACTACTCCCGATGTGCCCGGATTCTCGATGATGCCCATGAAACCGGAAGGCATCCGGGACAGTTCACCGAGCTTCATTCCATCCTTTCCCAAAACCGCAACGGTCCGGGCCTTTTCCTGCCGTTCCCCGGCCCAGGCGGCCGCTTCTTTGCTGAGTATCCCTCTCGTGTTGAAGATGACCTGGGCCGTATCGAAGGTCGAAATCCAGTAACCGTTTTTCATCGCCGCCAGGAGCATCTGCTTGAGCTTCCGTTCCAGATCTTCCGGGAGAGCATCGAAACCGTCCAGGATTCCCATGCCCGCCGAAACGATGCCCGGCACGCCGAAGCCAAAACCAAGGTTCCGGTAGAGCTGCTCATCCGCCTTTACAGCCTTGACATACGCCTCCGGATCGAACTCGGAGAGGGATTTCTTCAGCCGTTCTATGAGCTCTTCTTTCACGGGGATGTCTTCAAATTTCTGATTGAACCGATTCGATTCCTGATCCTTGAAGCCGTTGAAGATCCTCAGGGCGTCTATGACATCCTGCAGAGGCGCGTCGGCATTCGATCGGACATTTTCAACGAAAGCGATCTGATCCTCCCACGGTTGGTCATAAACGTCCGCCTCTGCGGCCCTGGAAAGCTCATACCCGGAAAGGCCGCTTCCCTTATCCGTGCCTATTTCATTATTTCGCACCTTCTTCGCGAGCCACTCCGCACTCCTTCCGTGCGCCCTTGCCGCGTCTTCGATCTTGAGTTCCTCCGCGAACTTGAGCGCATAGGCCGCAGTGAGGGTTACGGCTACCGACGGGTTGGGGTCCGATGGCCAGAGACCGAAACCTCCATCCGTCTTCTGGCTTTGGATGATCTTCCTGATACCTGCCGAAGCGTTCTTCTCCGCCCTGGAAAGGATGCCGGCGAGCGGTCCCAGGTCCTCCTTCGGGATGCCCGCGCGTTTGACGAGATCCATGAGGACGAGGTTCGGGATGGTGCTGTGGACGAGCTGTTCCGTACATCCGTACGGATAGGAGACCAGGACGGCTGCTGCGTTGAGAGCTGCCCCCAGCAGGCCCGAACTCACCTGCACCTTCAATTCGCTCACCCGTGCCGCTTCGGGCACCTGCGTAACCAGGATGTTCTCTCTTTGTTCGCTCGAAAACACCTGCTTCATGGCGGCGGGCATGAGCGGAATCTCGAATACCTCGGCTCCTCCGACGCGGGCTTTTCCTTCGGCATCGAGCGCCACCTTCAGCCCGACGGCTCCCTTACCGGCCCGCGCTCCAATGCGGAGTGGCGACAAATTCTCGCCAAGGCCAGCCACGGTGAATTCTTCCTGGAGCTTTCCTCCCGCTACGGCGGCATCCCCGAGGAGTTCGATCCGCGACTGCACGGGTACGCTCTCCTGCATGTGGTTCACGGTTTTGATCTGGAGGGAAGCCTGGTCGCCGTCGCGCAGGAACTGCGGCCCCAGGACCTCGATGGATACGTCCGAAACGCTCCGGAACTTCTCCCGTGATTCTCCGACGCGGCCCGATTTGTCCGTCGCAATGGCCGTTACCAGCCATTCGGTCACATTGGCGGGCATATCGACCGTAATCGCGGCGCGCCCGTCGGCGCCCGTCACCACGTGAGGGAACCATCCCGCGGTATCGCGCATGGATTTCTTCGCGGGCTTGCTCTGGCTCTTGAGGGCGCCCAGGCTGAAATTCGGTTTTTTCAGGACGTCCGCGAACCCGTAGCCCTGGAGTTCATCGGAGTAGAAAGTCGCAAGGTTCAGCCTGGGGAGCGGGTAGAAGAAGTCGAACACCCCAGGTCTGATCTCGCCTTGTACGGCGTAAACGGCCCGATCCACGACGGTCACCGCAAGCTCGGTGTCCGGGGATGGCGCTCCGGCGGCGTCTTTGACCTCCAGATCGATCCTGAAGGGCTTCAGCGGCTCGGTTTCTCCCTTCTCCGGCCGGATCGCCACGGCAAGCAGCTTGTTCTTCGGTACGATCCTGAACCCCAGGGTTTGCTCCCTGTACTTGCCGCCGCTCACGGGCACCGTAACCGTGTGGTAGAAGCCCGTTCCGTACTCGGGCCTGGCCTCGACTTCGAACCACAGGCTTCTTCCTTTGTACGCGGTGGACCTGGTATCGAAGACTTTTCGGCCGGCCATGGTCTCCCAGACGGTTCCGTTCTCCGCCTTGCCCCAGCCCGCGGGGAGGAGGGCCAGGACCTTCGCCTTGTCGCCGGGGCCAAGGAGCGTGCTGGACGTGTAGAGTTCCAGGTCACGGTTGTCGACCACGGCTTCGCCCCCATCGCCGCCGATTATGAGGATTGCGGACTGAGATCTCGAAGGGTGTTTGAGCGGCTTTCCATCGAGGAGTTCCATCGTTGCAACGGCGGTGAGCCGTCCTCGCTGAGCGGGCTCGGGGAGCGGAACTCGGCCGATGCCTTTCTCATCCGTCGTGAACGGCATCTTGACGGCGGCGTTCGCGCCCGTACCGCCCGCTCCGGCGCCGCCACCCGTGCCTGCGCCCGCCTGCTCGAGTGTCAGGTCTATTGTGCCGCTGCACTTCGGGGCGGGCTTCCCATCCGGGTAGGTGGACCGGACCGATAGATCGATGCCCTTCTCGCCAATCCGTGCCGCGGGGGCCGAGAAGCGCACCACCGGCTGCGCCTCCGAGATGGTCATGAAGATGTTTTCGGAGAGCACGGCCTGAGAACCCGCCTGGTCCAGCGCACGAACGAGCAGCGTGTAGGTCCACTCCTCATTGCCCCCGGAATCCACCTTTGGAATGTCAAACTCGAATCGCGCCTCGCCCGATTCATCCATTTTGGGCGCGGTGTCCCAGGCATTTGTGGCCTGTTTCTGGTTGAGTTCGGCCAGGCGCGCCTCGACCGAACTGAAAACCCGTTTGGGTTCCGTGAGCGCCGAGGCGGACCGTATCTCTCCGGAGTAGTCCGGGCCGGCGCCCAGTCCCCCCCCTGCTTCAATCACCCACTGCGGCGCCTCGAACTTTTTTCTGTAGAGAAACACTTCATATTTCAGCCCCTTGGGAACACCGCCGCTGTAGCGTTTGGCTCTGAATTTGACGAAGAACGGTTCGCCGGGGAGCACCACGGGGCTGCGTTCGATGAGATCCAGGTAGAAGGCGGGCTTCACGTAATCGCGGACGCGGAATTCACCGCCGTAGGGTTTGCCTTCGACCTCCGCAATCAGCCGGTAGAGGCCGGGGGTCTGCATCTCGTCGAGGTCGAAGCTCCCGCTGAACGATCCGAAATCGGTTACGGGCACGGTCGCTCCGAGATCGGTCGCCGTCCCGTCCGTTCGCATCAATGAAATCCTGGCCTCTTTCCGGGCCAGGTCGGGAACCTTGAGTTCCCCCTCATCGAAGGCTCTCACCACGCCTTTGTAGGAAAAGTTCTCGCCGGGCTTGAAAATGGGCCGGTCGGTCACGATGAAAACCGAATCGTCCTTTGTGAAGGACGGCAGGAAATCGGTGTCGGTGAGGGCGAGTCTTCCGTCCCCGGTCTCGGCCTTGACGACGAGCTTCGTATCGAGCATTCCATCGGGATTCGAGAAGAAAACCTCCCCGGAGGCGTCCGTCTTTTCAGGAAGCGCCACCCATGTCCCCCTCCCGTCGCGATAGCTCACGGTTGCTCCGGGGACGGGATCGAGGCCGCGGCCGATCACCCGGACGACCATCTGCCCCGAAGACTGCTTCACCTGAACGGCGAGACTGCTCACCTGTATCAGGCACTGGGCTTCCGTCTTCCCCTGCACGGCCTGAACGAGATAAACCCCGTCCGGGAGCGGGTCCAAAGCGACTTTTCTTATCTTGTAGGCATCGGTGATATAAGTGCTCTCTCCAAACCACCAGCCGAGGTCGTCCGCCGACGTCCCGCCGAACTGCAAGTCGAGGTAAACGTCCCGGACCAATGCGAAACCGGCCGGGGCCTCGAGGACGACTTCCTCGGGCGGGGACGCAAGGTTGCCGTCGGTCGTCGGCAGGATCGAACCTTGCACCGGCGTGTCCTTGAATGTCCTCCTGAAATGGACGTCGAGCATCCCGCGGAAGGCTCTCAGGGGAGATCCCACCTTATTGAGGCCGGCAACGAGGTAGTGTCCCGGATTGAGTTCCGACGAAGGCTCCTCGTAGCTTCTGCTGATGTTGAGCTGTCCGTCGAGAAAACGTTCGAGGCTTTTGGGCCGCAGGACCCGAAGCAACATGGGGGGAGAGTTGCTGCTGTAGTCGAGCCTCAGCTCGGGCATCTCGCTGCTGGAGAAGCTTCTTTCAGCGGTGAGATAGAACGGGCTCCCTGCGGAAGCCTTCGCTGCGGGCAACACCCCCGCCAAAAGCGCCGCCACGATCAACACATATGAAAGCCGGGCGATCCTCATCGAGAGCCCCCCTGTTTGACGGTGAATCCCTTGAGCTGAACCAGTTCCGCCGATGCGGGCGCATTCCCGGCAAAGCCGAAAATGGGAAGTCCCTGGAAAACCTTTTCGCAGTCGTCGCGCATCGCCCCCCTGGCCTTTTCGACCTGCTGCTTCCATTGAGGGTCGAACTCGCCCACATCCCTCGTTTTCCCGCCTCCCGCAAGCAGGAACTCCCGCATGCCGACTGCCGGGTTCACAAAGAAGAGAAGCTGCGAACCTTCGATTTCCTGCTTCCTTGCGCCTCGGTCCCAGTCGAGAACGCTGAGTGACTGACTGCGGCACGCATCGTTCATGCGGGTGAGGAGATTTTGGGAGGTGGCGGCAAGAAAGACCGTCCCGCCCCCGCATTCCGCCGTGAGATCGGGATTTGTGAAGTACTGCCTGAACTGGTTTGCCTTCCCGGGGCTCTTGGGGTTGGCGATGGCTATTCCCATGCAGGTGGGCCGCTTCCCTTCGGAATCGAGATCCCACACGACGGCGATTCCACCCTCGCCGGCCCCCCCAGCAGGCGTTCCCCCGGGGCCGTTGGTCGCGAGCTCCCGCCAATCGTCCGCTGTCATGTCCGGAGATAGCTGCACACTCGCAACGGCCGCGGCGAAGGCATCGCGCGGGACGCTCGCAAAGACGCCCTTGAACGCCTTGGGACTGAGGGCGTCCGGGAGCTTTCCCGCTTTGAACCGGAGCACGCCCGGATCGGCGCCGGTGAGTTCCAGCCCGAAGCTCAGCGCCAGAGTGGAACTGCCCGCGATGAGCGGGAGCGCATCGCCGATGAAGGCCTCCGCCCTCACCGTGACGACGAGAGGCGCTTCTGGCATGTCTTTCCCAGCGGGATCCAGGCTTTCGAGAACGTTCAGAAGAGCTTCGAGACCGTTTGCGAGATAGACCCTCCCCTTTTGCTGTGTGAGAAAGAGGCGCTGGAGGCCTATCCGCATCTCGATCACGGGTTCATCGAGGCCTTTCGCCCGGAAGCCGCTTCGTGCCAGAGTGGCGCAGATCACGGGAAGTGTCCTGGATGCGAGGATGCTCTCGTTTTTCACGAACGAAAAAACGAAGCCTTTCTTTCCGTGAGCGATATCGTAGTGGAGTTCGCCGTGCGCTTTGAGAGCGTCACGAACGAGGCGGGTGAGAAACGCGCCCTCGATGCCCTGAAGCTTGATGTCCTCGGCCCGGACATTGGCGGAATGAAGGAGATCTATGAAAGCGCCCCGAATCAGTTTCGTGTCGAGCAGTCTTTTGACCGGGCCGTCGTTATCGATGGCTGCAAGGACTTTGTCCGCATCCAGGAAGTAAAAGGAGTATGCGATGGGATGCCGCTTGACGAACCATGTGGCGACGTTCGGGCACCCCTTCCGGGTCTTTTTGGGGTCGGGAGCGGTCGCCTCGGAGGTGTCCCCGCCGATGAGATCGGAACACTCCGAAGGGACCGGCGCCGGGGATGTTTTCTCGTCTCCCGCCGCGCCGCGCTCAAGTCGCGTTTGAGCCACCGGGACATCTTCCCCTTCGGCGTCTCGGAACTGGAGTTTTAAATCCAGCGTTGGCAGGTCCTTGCGAACCAGTGAGGTCAAAGGCGTGCTCCGGGTCCGGTCCAAGGTAAAGAACGCGACAAGGCCGATGAGAACGAGACCTGCCGCGATGCCTCCAACAATCATAGCGATTCGTGGCCGTTTGGCCTTACCCTGTTCCACTCGTAGACTCCAAGAAAATGAGGGTTATTGCTGACGGGCATCCACACGGGATCGGGCGAGCGCATCAACTCGCCCACCCTGACCACCCGCACCCCGGCATCACCGCCTGTTGCCCCGTTGTGGTAGACTGTGAGGTTTTCCGGCCGATCCTCGACAAAGATCATCAGGTGATAGGTCCATTCGGACTCGATCCCTTTTCGATAGACGAGCAGGTCCCCGTTGCGGGCGTCTTCGAGACGGACGCTCTTCTTCCTGAAGTTGAAGCCGATGAGCGTTTCCGCGTCGGCGAACGCTCCGAAACGGGGCGAGCCGTCATTCTGAAAGCCCGTTTGCCAGATGAAGGGATACCGGGGGAAGACCCTCCGGGAAAGATCCGTGAGGGGGGGGAGGTGCAGGGCGGGCGGGACGCCGAGTTTCTCGTTTTGCTTCGCCGAACGGATCTCCAGTGCTTCCCGGTAAGCAAAACGCACCAGCCCCGAACAATCCCGCTGCTTCTCCTCCCAGAGCGGACTTGCCTTTCTTGCCTGAAGAAGGGCCAGGCGCGTTACGGACTCGCGCATCGCCTTTTCATCGAACGGTTGAAGGAAGCCGTATTCATCGTCGTCGGTTTTGAGTTTGGGTTCTACCTTTTGTTTGTACTCTTTGACCTCAAGCGGCATTTCCGAATCGGAGTCTTGCCCCGGGACGAATATTCCCGGCGGCTCCCGGTTTCCCCTTATGACGACGTAAGCAAGGGTCTGGGTTTCGCCGGGGCGGGCGAGCGGGCTTCTGATGCGCTTCCGGCTCTCGGTGGGCAATCCTTCGTCTGTTATGATGTCGAGGTTGGCGAGGGTGTGCTGGATCGCCCCGCCGGGCCAGTAGTTGACGTCCAGGCGGAACACTCCGGCTGGCGGCGCCGGGTGCACGTAGAGGTACGGGCCATAGCCCGCCATGTCGAACGCTCCCTCCTGGGCGTTCAGGTAGAATATCCCCCCTGAAGGCGAATTCGTCTTTGCCCAGTAGACGTGCGTCTTGTCCGGCTCGTAGATGTGGAGATCCGTGTAGGCGGAATCGGTATCGTTGGTGAGAACCACCTTGAGCGGGATGGGGGCCGTCATGGCCTCGACCGACGCCGTGGCCCGGCCCGTGCCCCCCTTGTTGGAGCATTCGGCAATGATGGTGTTCTTTCCTCTGGCGGCGGGAAACTTCCTCGAAAAAGATCCCTGGGAAGAGCGGATGAAGTAGCGCACCCCGTTTATGTTGACGCTGATGGGATCGGCGGTTTGATCGGAGCACGCCCCCGCAACCTCTATCTGCATGCTCGTCGTCCAGCCGCCCTCCGGTTTGGCGAGGGTGATGACGGGCGGTTCCTCACCCTGCCCGATCACCTGCCTGCCTCGTCTCGCGAGAACGTCCGGGTCTTGGGTGGAAGTCCCGAGCGCCGGGCAGGCGAGGAAAGAAACAAGTGAAACAATGAACACTGCAACCGAGAGAATTGGCGCCACGATAGTCCCCTCCTGAAAAGAAGAACGGAGAGAGCGGTGCGACCCTGCCGGATGTGCGAGCGCAGCCTGCTCGGGATGAGGGAATTCATTATTATTGGGGGGAGTAAGCCTGTCAATCAGATTTCTGCGAAACGGAGCGACGATATTTTTTGATAATCGGTGTGTTAGGAATTCTCAGTTGAAAAACCGATGAGTCGGTTTTCCCCTGCCAAAGTCAGCGGCATGCCTCTTGGAGCATGTGGAAAGAAACGGGGCGGTTCCCACTCCCCTCTCCCCGCTTGAACGCTCCTATGGCCCTTTTTGATATCCTCATGTAGATGGCGGCTTTCACGCAGCTTCTCGCCGTCGGGGCTGCGACACGAAAAAAGCCGGAGCGCAACGCTCCGGCTTTTTTCGTGTGTGAATTCGAATTCTGCTATGCCTTCATGCGGCTACAGCTTTTTCACCTTCGTGGCCTGAGGCCCCTTGGCGCCTCTTTCCTCTACAAAGGAGACTCGCTGGCCTTCATCCAAAGTCTTGAAGCCCTCGCCCTCGATGGCTGAGTGGTGAACGAACACGTCGTGCCCGTTGTCAGCCTGGATGAAGCCGTAACCTTTCGCATCATTGAACCATTTCACTCGACCTTCCGCCATTTTTGTAAATCCTTCTGTTTTTTTTGTTTTTGGAACTGCTTGTTTGGTGCGTTACATTCGGAGCTACCCTGGAACCGTTCTACTCTGGCGAAAGACCGATGTCCCTCATAACCCGAAGTATCGAACACAATTAGCATAGTCTAAATATAATATAGTTTTCACATTGAAAAGCAATAAATATCGAACGATGATTTTGCTTCTCACTAAACTTTTCCTGGGCATGGAAACACCGTCCCGGCCGCGTTGCGAGCGGGACGCCGTTCGAATCGCGCGCGGCGTCCCGGCCTCATCATCGCGTGCGAACGGAGTGTGCGGTGGTTCCGCCGCACGGAGAAGGAGTCCGCACGGCGGGGGGATGCGGGCTTGCGTCATTCGAGAAGCTTTTCCCAGCCGGGCGGCATGTCCAGTTGCATGAGAAAGCATTTCCCCCGGCCGACGTTCCGTCCCCAGTTATCCGCCCACGCCACCTTGGACCCGTCGTTGCTCATACTGGCTTGAGTTTCTTCCCAATAATCGCCGGTCGTATTGTAGACTTTGGCCAGATAGAAGGCGCGCGGTTTGGCACTGTCGAGCTTCACGAGGATGATGGAACGGTCGAGCCAGTTTTGTTCCGGCAACCCCCGTTCGATATTGGCGCCGATCACACAATAGCCCGAATGGTTGCAGGAAATATGGACGCCGCTTTGAAGGCCGATGGGCGATCCGGAATTGTAGTAGAGCCTCACCATGCGCCTGACGATGTTGTTCCTGTAATCGCCAACGGACATGACTGTCTTGGACCTGGTGTCGATGGGAATCAAATCTACGTAGTCCGTTCGGGTATTCTGCATCACGACGACTTCTCTTCCGGCGCTGTCGAGGCTCACGTCCGAATGAGCGGTCTCCCATGCCAGTTTGTGAAAAGTGCGGAACTTCTTGTCCACTATCGTGAGGCCGGATGTCTTGACGGTTCCACTCCCACCGCCAATGACGACCCATCGGCCCAGAGGAGACATCCCGACCCAGTCGATGACTTCGGCTTCCGCGGCCGAGAGCTTGTAGATCCCCAGCACTTTGTTCTGCACACGGTCCCAGGTGAAAAGACGCCTCAACCTGTAGTCGTTCCGAGATCCCTGAAGCGCAAAGACCCAATACCGTCTGTCCAGGGAGGGCTCTCCTTCATCCTTGTCGGTGATCCGGTAAAGATCGGGTTCCCGTTTCAGGATGCTCCCGATTTTCGTATCCCTGGAGAAGTCCTTGACGATTTTTTCCCTGCCCGATGCGACGTTCAGGGCGACGATGCTGAAGTCGCGGAGTCCATGGATGATATCCGCGTCCTTGGGGTCCCACCAAAGCTCGGGCAGGTTGTCTATGGTCCTGACGAGATTTGCCGGTTTGTTGTAAGGGAAGGACGCGGTCCGATAGACGCGCCATAGACCGGTGGCCGGGTCGATGAGGAGCACTCGCGAACCATCGGCGTTGAAGGGGTCGAAACGGGAGTAGTTATGCCTCAACCCGGGCGTTCCGGTGGCTCGCGTCAGACTGGTTCCAAAGCGGAGGTCTTCAAAAGATTCTCCAGGGGCCGGCACCGCCCTGGGGATGAGCGGATAGCGCGGATTTTTTCCGGAAAGGGGATTGGGGACCTTGATGAAGGTGAAGGCGTCGACGCCGTCGAGCGCCTGCGTGTGCGAAAAGCTGCCCGCAGACAGCAGCATGAAGAAGCTCAGGACGAGGGCCGAGCCTGCCGAAATGCCACGGCCCGCCTTCCATCCGGATGCAGAGGCTCGTGCGCAAAGGGTCATGGGCGAGTTTCTTTGCTTGTTGTTCCCCTCTCACAGTCTCTGTGGTGGGGCGATTGCGTCATTTTCCTTCCGTGACAAGAGCGCTGTGGCATTCCTGGCACAAAACTCTTGGCAGTTTCTTCTTGAGCGTTTGACGAGGAAAAGGATAGCCTCCTTCCCACATATCGACATCTGCCCTGATTAGATGCTTCTTGCAGACAGCCATGCCACACACGATACATATCGCAATGGCTTCGCTCTCGACTCCACTCTGTGCGCAAACATAACAGTGCATAATAATTCCTTTCCGCCCGATGCTTATATGGTGACCATTACTTTTCCGACGGGGGCCAACCATTCTTTTGCTGGAGCGGCTTTCCAGTTGCAATAAAGACCTGCCGCGACCGAGGTGCGCTCCTGCAGAGTGGTTTCGGAATGGACGACCAACGCCGGACGCCACTTGGTTAGCGCAGCCATAGACGCGCTACCGCCCATGCTCACGCATATTGCCGGCGCAAAACACCGCGCGGGCAGCCTATCAGCCTGGCGGCGCTGCCGCGAGGATGCGGCTTTCCCTCAGCTTAGAGGACCCTTCCGCTGGATAGCCCCGATCAGACTTCTTTAAAGGTATGGTCACACGGCAGCGGATGCAAGGGGACCTGAAAAATTAGTATTTCATGTTGAAATCGGAATGCGCGTCCCCGGGATCGAACCCGGCGCCATCGAAGGTTTCCTGGAAGAAGAAGAGGGACGGGATACCGAATGAAGACCGGAGAGCGGCAGGATTCCGCCTCAAGATTGCTGTGTCAAGCTTGTCCAGCCTGGATTCAGTGCGTCGGGAACAGCCATGATTGCACCCGCCGGCAAATCGCTGGGATTCAACATTTCCTGCGATCTGGCCGGCCCCCGCGCTCCCGTTTCCGCGCCTTCGGGATTCCTTTGCCGTTCATCCCGGTTACACGACCGCTCGCGGGGTTATCCCGCCGCTTGCGTCAACTGTCATTGCTTTCGATCCTCGCAAGGCGTTATGGGTTAATCGAAACGAACCCATAACTTCGGCGGATGCCATGGAACCGATCTTCCTGACGATCTTTTGCAGCTTTCTCCCCGGATGCCGATCCTTCCCGCGCCGAGTTTCCGATTGTCATCCCTCTTCCGGCGACTGTCGCAGCCCGCCATGGCGGTCGCCTCCGTCTCTCTTTTTCGTTGACCGCGTGGTGAATCCACACTTCCTTTTCAACTCTCTCAACACGATCATTGCGATTGTTCGTAAGGATGCCGACAGGGCGCGCAGCCTCCTCATACACCTGTCGAATTTTTTCCGGAAAAATCTGAAACGGAGCACCGATTTTTCGACCCTGGAAGAGGAGTTGGACCACGTAAAATCCTATCTCCAGATCGAAGAGGCGCGGTTCGAGGACCGGCTGGCGGTCGAGATGGACATCGACCCGACGCTCCTCCATCTCAAAATCCCCACCTTCACGCTTCAACCCCTCATCGAAAACGCCATCAAACACGGCATTTCCAATATGCTGGAAAAGGGAGTGGCCAGAATCCGCGCCTATCGGAAAGACGATCTTGCTTTCATCGAAATAGAAGACAACGCCGGCGCCTACTGTCCCGCCGGGATGACCGACGGGCACGGCATACGAATCGTGGACAAGAGGATCAAATTCCTCATGGGCGCCAATTTCGGAACGGCCGTTGCCTGCGTGCCCCACGAGATGACGCGGGTCACCGTGAAAATCCCGGCGGAAGGCTGGAAGCCATGATGCGCGCGCTCATCGTGGACGATGAATTGCATGCTCGGGAGGAATTGGAGGCGCTGCTCGAAGAAACCGGCGAGTTCACCCTGGCGGGCAAGTGCGCCAACGCGTTGGAGGCGCTGCAGAAGATTCGGAAGGAGAAACCGGACGTTGTATTTCTCGATATCCAGATGCCCGTCGTGGACGGCTTCGAGATGATCGGCATGATCGACGAGGAGCACGTGCCCATCATCGTCTTCGTCACCGCTTACGATCAATATGCCATCAAGGCGTTCGAAGAAAACGCCATGGACTATCTCCTCAAACCGGTGGAAAAAGAGCGGCTCGCCAAGACCGTACAGAAACTCAAGAAAATGGTCGGGGAAGGGCAAAGGACTGTTTTCGCCGGTCCGGAGATCAAGAGAATCCCCTGCTGCATCTCCAACAGGATCAAACTCGTCAGTACGGCGGACGTGGAATTCGTGAGGTCCGACATCGCAGGGGTCTACGTGGTTTGCTCCAGGGGGGAGCACTACACCGATCTGACCCTGAAAGTGCTGGAAAGCAGGGCGAACTTCGTCCGGTGCCACAGGCAGTACCTGGTGAACATAGATTCCGTGGACGAAATCGTCCTCCACGAGAACCTGGCAGCCCAGATACAGACCAAATCGGGAAGACTCGTTCCCGTGAGCAGGAGGTATCTCAGGAAGTTAAAGGAAAAGCTCGGGATATAGCCATCCCTTCGTCCCGGAGGGCTCTCCGGAAGCCGTGATGCGCCATTCCGGCGGAGTGGCGTGAGGAATCCGGAATTTCGGCGGTTCCCGGTCCCCGCGGCCGGTTTCGTACCGCCACGCCGCCCCCCCCAAAAAAAAGCGCCCCGCAAGGGGCGCTCCGGCAAGCTGCTGGATGTTCCTCTCATTGCCCTTCAGCCCTTATGGAATCCAGGAGAATCTGGTAGTCCTCGAACATGTCCGCTGAACTCTCTATGACTTCATAGAGATCATCCAGGTCCATGTTGATCACGGCATCCTTGTCCGGAGATTCTTCCTTCAATTCAATCCATACCCAGTCGAGAAGCATCTCCTCAGAATCATCGTAGCCTTCTTCATGTTTGTCCAAAGATCCCTCTCTCACTTTCTGAGCGACCTTCTTCAAGGCTGCCTTGACAAATTCCTTCAGCTCCATGTTGAACGGCCTCCGTATACGATCCATTTTGTGCTGTCCCTTCGGGTAACAGCCCGAAGGGAGAACATATCCCCGCTATCATGCTTTTTTTGTCCACATGGGTTCATAACGTATTTCCCAAGGCGATTCAATCTATTTGTCCATGGCATGCCGGACGGAAGGGTTGTTTTCCATTTCGGAAGGGCCGAAAGGCTGTTCCGTTCTTGCTCGCGGACACGCTGCGGAACCTGAGCTGTGGCAGCAGTGCCCTGAAGTCTCAAAAGCCGCCCATTTTGTATCGCCGTTGCCGTCCAAAATCGAACAGATCTATTTCTTCAACTCAAATATTTTGCCATCAAGGTTTGGCCAATTCGTCGCCGGGGATGCAACGAACAGATAGCGGATTGTCGTGAAGAACTCGGCGAACATACCTTCCGTGTCGGGCTGGAGATAACCCTGCGCAAACAGAGTAACGTCCTCGATGGACAATTCAGGATCGAGAAACGGTTCAATCGCCTTTCGGCGCAAGGCGTTGAGTTTGGGTATCCCAAGTCCCAGCCGGGTGATGGTCTCGGATGCTCCGTCGTCAGTGGAGTATCCTGGCAGGATTTCACCATTGGCAAGAAACGCGAACCTTGTCTCACAATTCGAGTCCAGTGGAGAAACGAGAAGATCATAATCGTACCATTCACCTTTGAGATTGCCGCAATGGCGAGGCTTTCCGGGGTACAGGTTTTTCTGGCACGAGCATAGCATGTTGGCGAAGTCGAGCGGATCGACCCCAGCCATGTTTTGGGGCTGAAGATGTTCGATGTGGCTGTCGGCATCCGTCAGCCGGCGCTCGCAGTAGCAGCAGATAAACCCCTGTTCCGTCATCAGGGCCGTCTTGACCGCTTTTTTCTCACTTCCACTCAAGAGATTGTAGGAAGGCTGCCAATCCTCATTAGCCAGGGCTTTCCATTCGGCAAATTTCTGCGGCTCCAATCCCTTTTGGATGTGCTTCATCGGCCGATAATCTCCTTGCGTTTGATAAGTACATCCGCTTTGACCAGTTCGGGGTCGGCGCCGATTTCTTTCTCGAGACTCGATATTTCCCCTTTGGCCTTGTCAACTTCGCCCCGATCGATGAGCTGGAAAATCTTGCTCAAACGTGCAGCGACCTCATGGGGCCTTGTAGTCGGCAGCCCCATGAGATCTTCTAGAATCCTATCCGCAGTCTTTCCATAGGATTCGCCGGCTTTTTCGACGACTATTCCGTCTTTGGTTTGCTGGAATAGGAACACCGAATCGGGTTTGACATGAGTGAGCACATGGGGAGAATGTGATGAGACGATAAACTGACAGTTGGGGAAAATTTTGGTGAACTGGGGAATGACCATGATCTGCCATGTTGGATGCAGGTGAAGGTCAATCTCGTCAATCAAGACGACGCCTGTCCCTTCAAGCGCATTTTTCGATCCTGGATTGGCGATAGCCAGGCGTCTTGCCAGGTCCCCGATGAGTGCCAGATGACATTTTTCTCCATCGGACATTTGGCGGATATCAAACTTCTCCCCGTCCTTGAGAACTTCCATTCGCAGCGGGTTGCGGTGAATCCGGAGTCCGGAGAACCCTGTGAAGGCTTCAATTGCTTCCCGCACCGCCTTCAATTGGGGATCCACAAAACGTTTGTTGTCACGGATCATTTCATTCTCGTAATCCTCTCGATCCCTGAACCATTCGAAGAAACGCCGAAAATCATTCCGCTTTCCGGTCAAGGCAAGATCGTAGGCGGCGATCTGATCAAAGGCATGCTTAATCCTGATTCGCAAGGGGACCTCGATGACCGAACGGTTCACGGAATAGAAGACGGCCACCGGCAGACTGGAATCCTTCTTCTCCTGCAAAGACTCTCGAACTTGCGCCGCAAGGCTCTTAAGTGCTTCGAGGCTTGTGATGGTTGGTCCTATCGATGTTTGGGTTCTCTTCGATACTCGCCAGCTGACGTCCTTTCCAGAAAAAGAGATCTCGATTTCTGCGGCAGTTTTCCGAAAGCCATTGCGGATATCCAACTCCGTAAAAAAGCGCCCGGTTCCCTTCGTCGAACAGATTCGACCGATCAGCCTTGAAAGCAAGATCGCTAAGGCCTCCAGCACGCTGGATTTGCCGGCGCCGTTAATGCCTGAGAACACATTGATGTCAGGGCGGAAGTCCAGATTCAGCGAAGCTATGCCCCGAAAATTGGTCAATTTGAGTTTCTTGACGATCATGGCTGTCCTCCATCATGCAGGCTGCTTCATGCTCCAGAGAATGTCCTTATGAGGGAAATCGGAAATGTCGAAGGGGTGGTCGAGTTGCCCGGCGGCAGCCTCGTCGGCATCCCTCAACGGAACCACGGACTCGACCAGTATCGGTCCCCTCCTGAGCCGAAATTGTTCGTGCGCGCTTCCTCAAGCCAGCAGTCGATGGCTCCTTTTCGGAAACGTCAGTGCCAGCCGACTTATTGGGAAGGAATCTTGCCTTCACGAACAAGCTTATACAGTGTCGATTCAGGTATTCTCGGGTAGAAGGCCAACTCATCAATGGTCAGGACGGCGCCTGCTGTTTCATCCATCTCATGCACCTTCACGATTTCTTTAGCAAAGCTGAGCCCAAGATGTTCCCTGATACCAGGTGTATTATTTACAGATATTGTCGGTTATTGCCACACCCTTTTTGAGATGACGCTACCTTTTCTTGCAGCGTGTCGAAATGGAGGATGAAGTCCTCGATGCTCCTCCGGCCCTATTGGTCACTCTGCCAGTGACAATCCGTACGAAATCGGACCCGGAACAGCGGCAGAGCGCAAGGAGGAGCTTCTTGCGCGACGAAACCCACGACAAGCGACGCCATGCACCCGCACTACTAATGCCTTGATTTCCGGCGGTTCTCCTCATAATATGGAATCTCTTTTCCGGAATTTGCCAACGTCTTTCAACCCTTCCGGAACGTTCGATCCGCAACCCCGAAAAAAGGACTCCTCCCATGCCCGAGAAACAATACCTGATCGACGCCATGACCGTTCAGGATTCATGGCGGCTTTTCAAGATCCTCGCTGAATTTGTAGATGGATTCGAGACCCTTGGGGATACCTATCCGGCGGTGACCGTTTTCGGGTCGGCGCGGGTGAAGCCGGGCGACGAGACCTATGAAAAGGCCGTGGAAATCGCCCGTAAATTGGCCCAAAGCGGCTTTCACATCATTACGGGCGGAGGGCCCGGAATCATGGAGGCTGCGAACAAGGGCGCCAGGGAAGGGGGTGGGAAGTCCATCGGGCTTCAGATCCGCCTGCCGCTGGAACAGCAGGCGAATCCCTTCGCCAACGTCAAGCTCGAGTTCCAGTACTTTTTCGTCCGCAAGGTCATGTTCGTCAAGTACGGGCAGGCTTACATAGGGATGCCGGGGGGATTCGGCACGCTCGATGAGATATTCGAGGCGCTGACGCTGATCCAGACGAGGCGCATCAAACCGTTTCCCGTGATCCTGGTGGGAAAAGACTATTGGGGCGGCATGCTCAAATGGGTTCGATCCGTCTTGCTTCCGAGCGGCTACATTTCCGCCGAAGACCTGGATTTGGTGGACGTTCTCGACGATCCGGACGAGATCGTCCACACCATCAAGCGCTATGTCATTGTATGAGAATGCGCTCGTAAGCGAGCGCGTGTTCGTTTCCCCCTCGCCCCCGATGTGTTGACGTAGGGTTCCCGATGACTCTTCAATGACTGAAATCGGGCAGGATCATTCCGGGGGGAAGCATAATTCTGCCGCTGCCCGCGCGTGTGCATCGGCCATGACACCGGGGGCGGGTGACCATACAGAGGTGGCTGTTGAAACAATTTACACTCAGGACTCACTTTTGCTATGCTAAAGCCCCTCATCCGGCTCTGGGCCGGAGTCTTTACACTACCCCCGCGGTTTGCAATCCTGTACGGCCAAAAAGCAACCATTTATTAAGCAGATCCAGCACATCGACATCGATCGTTCCAGCGTTTTTCGGCACTTTGTGATCGTGGTATGCAACGGAAGAGGAATACTCGTATGAAGATTACTCGTAGAGAATTTATCAAGCGAACCGGTCAGGTCTCTGCCGCTGCCATTCTCGGAGGAGTACTTGGGACGGATGATGTCTCCGGTGGGGATGAGGAGAAGGCTGCCGGCGCGACAACACATCCGAACATCCTGCTCCTCATGGTGGATCAGCAGCAGATGCCACCGGCAGGTTACAAAAAAGGCGAAGGTATGGTGCAGGGATTGAAAGAGATCCTGGGTTTCCGGGAGCTTTCTGCAAATAATCCATTCACCAAGTTTTTTCCCGGCTATCTGCGATTGCGCAAAAATGGCGTTGTTCTGAGGACCCACTACACCGCTTCTTCCGCGTGCGTACCCAGCAGGGCCTGCATCATGACCGGTTCTTATACAACGGGTGTCACCCAGACGGACGGGGTGTTCAAGAACGCCGACGATGTACCCTGGCTTGACCCCGACGGCACACCTACGATCGGCGACTGGTTCCGGGCCGTCGGCTATTCTTCGCATTATTTCGGGAAGTGGCATGTGTCCGATCCCCCCTCACCCGGTTCGCTCGAGCCCTGGGGTTTTGAAGACTGGGAAAAATCCTATCCGGAGCCACACGGAGGGGGGCCCGGCAACCTGGGGGTGTACCGGGATGTCGGCTTTGCCGACACTGTCGTTAGATTTCTAAAGGGTAAGGCCCTGGAGAGTTCCGGTAAGCCATGGTTCGCCGTGGGTTCGCTGGTAAACCCTCATGACAACGGGGCCTGGCCCATAAACTGGCAACTCCCCTCGGTTCCCGCAAATCCCGGTCAGCATGGTGTCGTCCCCTGGGAGGATTACCCGCCTCCACCGCCAATTCCGGCCCCGGGTGAACAAAGCCTTGAAGGTACCCTGCCGGATGGCGATACGCTCATCGTGCCCCTGAATCCGGACGGTTTTCGCCAAAACATCTGCTCCCTTCCGCGGACCTTCGGGGAAACTCTCGAAAAAAAGCCACGGTGCCAATACGACTACTCTCTCAAATTCGGACTGACTTACAAAGCTATTCAGGAGTACAATTTTCAACAGCAGGGAGCGGACATCACATCAGCTCTTCCCTATCAACTTCAGGGAGAATGGGCCAGGTCCTGGTCACTGGGGTATAATCAGCGATATGTATATTGCCATTACCTGGCGGACCTCCAACTCCGAAAAATGCTGGAAGCCCTTGACTATTATAAGTTTACCGATAACACCATCGTCGTATTCGTGTCCGATCATGGTGAAATGGCGGGAGCGCATGGAGGCATGATTCAAAAATGGCATAACGCCTATGAAGAGGCAATACGGGTGCCCATGGTCATTTCTTCCCCGCTGGTGAACAAGAACGAGCGCAAGATGAGGGAGATCCATCAGCCCACAAGCTCGATCGACATTGCGCCCACCTTACTGGCCCTTGCAGGGTATGACCCAAAGAAGGTGCGGGCCAAAATGGAATCGGCTCACGGAAAATCGGTGGTAAAGGACTTCGTGGGCGCAAACCTGGCGCCTTATGTGAAAGGTAAGAGGTCGGGTTATATACATGGGCCGGACGGCAGGGTAAGGACCGGAGTTTTTTACACGACAGACGACACGATCACCGAACCCGGAGCCTCTCTGTGGAGTGACGAGACTAGAAGGAATCAATTCCTTTCATTTCTGGATAATGTCAAAAAGGTGAAAAAGGAGGGCTATCCTCTTGCATATGGAACGGTCAGGCAGCCCAACCACGTGAGGGCCCTGTGCACGGGAGACTGGAAAATCGCTCGATACGTGGACCCAAAAGGGATCGAACAGGATGAATGGGAGCTGTACTACCTGAAATGGGATCCCACTGAACGGAATAATCTCCTGAATTTCAGAACCGGTGAGGTGCGCTGGGGCGTGGCCGTCCCGGGTTTGCCCTACTTCATGTTGAGAATGAAGAGCAAGCTGCTGAAAATGGAATTGGCCCGGCAGGAAGCTCGCATGCTTGGCAACGGCTGATCCGTGTCCGAAAAGGACCACTTATAGCATATGGCCCGTAACAGGAAAGCAAATCGAAAAACTTTCAACCCCGCCCAGCCGGCACAGCAGGGGTTTCACGTCATGGCCAAGCCTGCCGGGCCTTCCTGCAACCTGCGCTGCCGGTACTGCTTCTATCTGGAGAAAAGTAAATTATTTCCGAAAGATACGCTATTTCGCATGCCGGATGAAGTCCTCGAGATCTTCACCAGGAAATACATTGCATCCCAGCCCGGCCCCTCCGTCATATTCGAATGGCAGGGGGGCGAGCCGGGCCTTCTCGGAGTGGATTTCTTTCGGCGGGCCCTGGATTTCCAGAATAAGCACAACTCAGGAAAGCAGATTACTAATTCCTTTCAGACAAATGGAACGATTCTCGACGATGAATGGTGTGCTTTTCTTGCAGAGAACCGATTCCTGGTCGGCCTGAGCCTTGACGGACCCGAGGATGTTCACGACGCCTGCCGTGTGGATGCGAGCGGTGGCCCGACCTTCGCCAGGGTCCTGCGTTCATGGCGGCTGATGCAAAGGTACGGGGTTGAGGTGAATGTCCTTGCCGCCGTAAACAGGGAAAGCTCGCAGCGGCCGCTCGAGGTGTACCGGTTTTTCAGGCAACAGGGTGTCAGGTTCATCCAGTTCATTCCCGTCGTTGAAAGGGAGGCAGGTCTGGAGGCCGAAAGACTAGGACTACAGCTTGCACTCCCGCCCAATTTGACCCGCGAGGAGAAGTCGACTGCCGTAACGCCCTGGAGTGTCGAGCCGGAACAATACGGCGATTTCCTAACGCGGGTCTTCGACGAGTGGGTACGAAGCGATGTTGGAAAGATCTTCGTCATGAATTTTGAGTGGACGCTGGCAGCCTGGGCCGGTGTGGGCCCGGGGGTTTGTTATCTTGCTCCGCGCTGTGGACGAAATCTCATCATGGAATATAACGGGGATGTTTTCTCCTGCGATCATTTCATGTACCCGGGCTACCGCCTTGGCAACATACTCGAAGGGGAACCGGAGAAGATGGTCCTGTCAAAAAAACAGACCGAGTTTGGCACCTCGAAAGAGACCGCCCTTCCCGGATACTGCCGCCGCTGCGGCCTCCTTTTTGCCTGCCGCGGGGGATGCCCGAAACATCGCTTCGCCAAATCACCAGATGGAGATCTCGGACTGAACTATTTGTGCAAAGGATTCAGAAAATTTTACCAACACGTCGATCCGGCCATGAGACGCATGGTGAATCTCATCAACAGGGGCATCCCCGTATGCAGGATCATGGAAAGTGCATCCGAAGAACAATAATTCGGAGCCGGCTTTCGGGTCCGGCGCATTTTGAACGCGTCTTCGAGACTCTTGATTTCAGGTTTGAGTCTCGAACTTATTCCATATATCTTGATGCGATTGAGTACGGTCTCCTGTGCACGCCGAGCAGTTTAGCAGCTCCTGTCTTGGGGGTGCAGATGAGTTGATAGGAATGGTTGAACGAGGCCTCTGGCGCTCCAGCAAATGGCAAGTCGGATCTTTTCATGAAGCTCTATTGCAGGGGCAACTTCAGAATGAAGGTGGTGGACTCTCCTGGCGTGCTCCGGCATTCTATGGTCCCTCGGTGGGCTTCCACAATCGTTCTGCAAATGGCGAGGCCAAGACCGTTTCCGTTTTTCCCCTTGGTCGTAAAGAATGGCTCGAATAAGTGCTCCAGGGTTTGGGGATCGATCCCGGGGCCCGTGTCCTTCACTGCCAGGACGAGATGGTTATCCTCTTTCGATCCCTCCATCGATATGAGACCCGGTCCCGTCATGGCGTCGAGGCTGTTTTTGACCAGGTTCATCAGTACATGGCATATCAGTTGCTCGTCCACATCGATGACCGGCAGATCGGATGGCCAGACGATCTCCATGCGGATTTCCCTCTCACCGGCTTCCCCGGAATAGCGGGCGAAAATCTCCCTCAGAGGCTCTTCCAGAGATATGCGCTGCAAGGTCGGTTCAGGTCTTTTGGCAAATTGTAGAAAGGCCCTGATGAAGGTTTTGACCCGGTCCGATTCATCTTGCAGGAGCAGAAGCAATTCTTTCCCGCTCGGACTGAGCTCTTCGCGTTTCAATCTCATGATAAAGAACTCAATATTGCCCAGCAGGTTGCCCACCTCGTGGGCGACCTTACTGGCCGTCACGCCAAGGGCGGCAAGGTTTCGGGCCTGCACGAGATCCCTGGCCATCTCGATTTCCCGAGCTATGAACGCTCTGAGAGATGTCGTCATGTTGTTGAACGCAATGCTCAAGGCTCCTATTTCATCTTCGGAGGCGACACTTACCTGGTGGTCGATGTCCCCCTCGCCGACCCGCTGCACCCGCAGATGAAGCGCCTGCAGCGGAGCCAGAAAATGCCGCACCAGGAGCCAGATGATAAACGCCCCCAGAACGCATAGGAAGAATGTGAACATGGCTGCCCATGCAAGGCTTTGGGAGACGTAAGCTTGCGTCTCCCAGGTTTCCTGGTTGAGAATGACGATCCATTCGAGACTCGGAATGTGGTATCCTAAGCAGTAAACGGATTTGTTGTCCCGCTTCTCCATCCATTGGAACGGCACATCTTCCGATTCCATCAGGCGCTTCAGAACGGAGGGTTCTACCGGGGCTTCCTGGTCAATCACCTTGTCCATCTCTCGGTGGGCGATGAAGCGTCCTCCGGAATCGACAATGAACACACTGCCGGTCTCTCCGATCCGGATGCCCTCCAAAACGTCCCAGACCGCTTTGATGCTAAGTTCCCCCCATAACACGGCAGACACCCTGCCTCGATAAAACATGGGGACACCCATGTGTACGAAAGGGACGTTCTCTTCGTTCAGTATGACGTTCGAAATCGCGCTCAGACCGGCGCGCGCCTTCTCGAAAACATTACTGTGCTTGAAATCCGCATGGTCTCCGACGATTTTGGTGGATGTGAGGACCTCCCCTGCCGGCGATACGATGCAAATGGAAATGAATTGTTGCACCGTCTGGAGATAGGCGACCAGCGCCAAGTCATCTTGCCACGGGTCGGGTGACATGGCTGATAGCACTCGGGCAAGACCCTCCAGGCCCATCAAAGTGCCCTTCATATACTGGCGGATTTCACCCGACGATGTCCTGATGATTTCATTGTAATTATTAAGGATGTTCATTTGATTGAGGCTGTAATTCACCAGGGAGAGGATGGAGTTGGTGAGAAGAATCGCGAAGACCAGGAATGGGATGACGATGATGGCGAGTTTGTGGAACAATCGAAGTCTCTTGAAAAAGGCCATCCGAACCGCCCATATTCAGCCGAATTTGAGCCTTGCCGCGGGTTGGAAGCGGTACTCCCGACCCGCGGCCCATATTGTCGCCACTTCCGACTCGATTGTCCATCCGAGGTCGTTCCCTGGTCTTCCCTGTAGAGAATCCATACGCGGTTTCTGCGACAAATGGACAACATCATCAGCATGTTTTCCCCTGTATAGTGTATCCATACCGGAAAGGCTACGAAAAACGAGCCGGAGCAATGGGAGTTCCACCAGCGTCTTCCCGGTCCTCCGCGAGTGCTTTCCTCGCCTGGCGCACCATGTACTCCTCCGTGACCGCGCGGAGCATCTCGTACCTGCAATCGATCCCGTGGAAATCGTTCCGGATGGCCAGCGGCTGGAGTCTGCATCCGCCGAAACACGCTGGCAGGAACTCGCAGAGACGGCATCTTTCCTGCAAATCCCGCTTGCGAAGTTCGGATTCGCGGACGAAGTCGATGCCCCTCCACACATCCCCGTACGCCATTTCTCCTTTCTGCAAGGCCGGGCACGGGATGATGGATCCGTCCGTGTCGAAGACGTAATGGCGGCGGAAATCCGCCGCACACCTGTTGGAGATGGCGGTGTCGAACTGTGGGTACCCCCGCGAGGTCGCTTCCCTGGTGAGGTAAAGGTAGGGGCCCGGATCGCCCACACCCGCCTGGTAAGGGGACATGGTCCTCGTCCTTAGGATGGGACAAAAGTTGATGGACTCGACATCGATGCCGTACCGCACGAAGTCTTCCAGCATTTGCGGAATAGTGAGGTAATCCTCGGAGCCTGCATCATATTGGCATTCCACGGTGATGGAGACCATGCCCGAAATGGAGGCGAGGTTCGAGAGGATGGTCTCGTAGGTGCCGCCTCCGCCACGCGCGGGCCTCAATCTGTCGTGGATCTCGGCGGGGCCCGCCACGCTCACGCGCACCCGGTTCAATCCCACTTCCCTCAGGCGCTCGATGATGGGGCGGTTGAGGAGCGTGCCGTTGGTGACGATGCCGAGGCTGTAATGGATATCTCGCCCCAGGCAGAAGTGGTAGCGTCTCGTCGCGGCATCGAGGAGCACTCCGGAATTGAGCATCACTTCTCCCCCGGAGCCTTCGTCCGACACTCGCTTCGCATGGCCGTTCTTCAGGGTTGAGAACAAGAAACGGTCCATCGCGCGGGCTGCCTCCGGCGACATGGTCTCCGGTTCCGGATCGAGGAAGCAATACGCGCATGCGTTGTTGCATTCCCGGGTGTAGATGACCTTGGACTTGATGGTGCTGGCGTCGTAGACATGCTGGTACCTGTGGTTGTCGCACACGGCGGACTCGTCAACGCCGGAAGGAACGATGATGCCCTGGCTGCGAAAAAGTTCGACCGTTTCGGGGGTGGCTCTTTTCGCATCTCCTCGCAACAGCGCCACCCAATCTTCCCGTAAGACGAGAAGGAAGCCCCTGGTCAGGGTATTGTAGAGGGCGACCATGTCTTCCCCGCGGTCCTCAATGGGCTGGACAATCGTGTACCGACTCTTGTCGTAAGCGTTCATACAGTCTCCTCCTCTGGAAAGGCCCCGGGCGGTGCCCGCAAACTGAGGGTTCCGCCCGGGAGAAGGGTTTTTTCACTCACGTCCCACCGCTACGCTACGCCAGCTGGCAAGCCGACACAGCAATAGTCATTGGGATTCCCGATCTCGAAACTCCCCACTTTCACCTTGATGACCTTCATCGTCTTGTTCCTTTTCTTCTCGTTGTTATCGATTTGTCATGCTTTTTCCACTACGCCGCGCGCCGTCGAGCATTCATAATATCAAAGACCGTGCCAGGAATACACGCATGGGGGTGAATCAATAATATCTTGTTTTCACAGGTAAAAAATTAGAGATGAACCGTGAGGGAATGTCCTGGGTTTGAAGTTTTGAAAGGCGGGTTTGAAAGGAGGGAGCGCGGGTTTCATTCCATCCATGGGGTGGCCCGAGATCGGGGTCGGGCATTCGGGAAACTCCCGGGCCGCTGTACTCCTGGCCAGTGCGATACGGGGTTGGGAACGGATCGGGAGCACGGTTGGCCGGAGAGTCTCCAACACGGGAAGCATATCCAAGACGTTGCCCGTGTCGTCCCGCCCCCCCCCGCCGCACAAGCTGGGGACCGGAAAGACTTTGAAAAAGCTTGCTCCCGCGTGGACTGAGCGGGCGCTGGATTCTCACCTTCGAGGGAATGAGGACTTAAGTGGTTTTCTAACCTTCAAAGACAACCCCCAAGGTTACCTCGCTGAAGGAGAAATTTTCCAGAAGTGAAAACGCGCGTAGATCCAAGAGAATGAATGCGGGAATTGGAAGCGCCTGGAAAGCGCGTTGAGGGATGCTCTCTGGCACAAAGGCGTTGCAGGTTGAAGGGAGGTGAGGAGAGAATCCACTTCCCACAAGATCCTCCTCTTGCTCGTGGGTTCCCGTTCCCGGATGGCCTGGAGGATGAGGGCCGTCACCCGCGGGTCTTCGAAGCAGCCCGCTCCCGCTTTCCTTCCCTCCAGGGGGCACCACAACTCCAGCAGATAAATGTCCTTGGCGAGGATGTCCACGAGATCCGTGACGACTGCGTCGAAGTCGTCGTTATGCCAGTAACACTGACCCAGTTCCTCAAAGGGGACTGGGCGGACATGAACCTTGATGCCGAGATCGTTCAAGCAGAGCCGGAGGTATTGCCCGAGTCTCTGATGGAACTGGTTCTCCCGGAACAGGAATAGGGTGAATTCGAAAGGTTTCCCGTTCTTGAAAAGGCAGCGGCTTTCCCGGTCGTAGGTCCATCCGGCTTCTTCCAGGAGGTGCACTGCTTTCTCGGGATCGAAGGAAACGGGCTTGAGTTCCAGGTTGCGAAAGGATGAATAAAAGCCCATCATTCCCGCCGGAACCACTCCCATGCCCCGCAGGATGACATCCCGAATATAAGTGGTGTCGATGGCATGGGCGAAAGCCATGCGGACCCTCGGATCCATAAAGAGGGGATGGTGCGTGTTGTAAAGGAGAACCGTCAGAGATGGATCCGGGGTGGTGCTAAAGAGGAATCGATTCCGGTAATGCTTCATGATCTCATAGTCCTGAGAATGGATCCCTGTAACCAGGTCCGTCTTGCCGGAAAGAAGCCTCGCCCATGATTTTTCCTTGTCGGGCTGAAAGGTGAAAACAACGCCGTCCAGTGGCGGCCTGCCACGATAGTACTTCTCATTGGCAACGAGACCGACCGCCCTTTCTTCCTTTCTGTATCCGAACTTGAACGGTCCCGACCCAATAGGGCCATCGGCGTGCCCCCCGCCCTCCGGACCGGGAATGGGCAGAATCTCTGCGGTCCAAATGTCTCTCGGGAAATCGGGATTATCCTGTTTGAAGACAATCGCCAGCAAGTGGCTGCCTAGTACACGCGGGCGGAAATTCGGGACTCGTTTTGATGGGCACGATAAAACCGTGTCCACCCTACCAAGCGGCTGGCACTGTAGGGTGGGCACGCCTTCTTGTGCCCACCGGAACAGGTCAGGGACTTCCGCCGTCCTGTACTAGTTGAACGATCCTGTCTACCTGGGCGGAGGTGGTTGGGTCCCGATTGCCGAGGAAGGTTTCGAGAGAATACCTGACATCCTGTGCGGTCACCGGCCTGCCGTCGTGAAACAGGCACCCCTCCCGCAATTGGACCGTCCAGGTGAAGGCGGCGGGATCGTAGCTCCAGTCGATGGCCAGGTCGGGTTCAAGCCGCCCGTCCTCATCGGGGAGGAAGAGGTAGCTGTACAGGAAGGGAGCAACAAAGACACTGCCGCCCCCTTCTGATTCCCTGGGGTCAAGAGAATGGATGGGCATCCAGATCTCGAACCGGAGGATGTTTTCGACGTGCTCCTTCAGTTCGGGCGAGTCCGCCTCCTGTCTTCCGCACGCGGCAAAAGTGCAGGCCGCGACAAGGCTAACCAGCAGGCATGCCAGGCGTCGCATCCACTTCTCCCGTGCGAAATCTCGAGGAGAGAAGGAAACGCCTCTTACTGGTTTGCTCGCCGTTGCGTTCCAGGATGCCATGTGCCTCCAGTGCTTTGATATAGCGCCCCGAAGCGGGATACCGCTTTTTACGCTCGTTTGTGCATCCACTCAAGTATTCTTCGAATTCCCGCCGGCTGAACCACCGCGCACCATGTTCCACAAGGAAGTGGTGGATCTCCTCCACGGTTGCCGATTTCAGGGTTTCCCACCACAATCTATGGGAGCCGGGGGCGGGTACCACTTTCAGCGTCGCGAGGAGGTCGACATCGTGAACCCGACCCGAGAGGGAAGTCGATTCCCACCGGAAACCCTTCACGATGGCTGCCGGCAGGTGTTCGACCTCGATCTTCTCGTCCCCGGCCAGGGCCAACGCACTTATGATTGCGCTCTCCAATTCCCGGATATTTCCAGGAAAGTGGTAACACTTGAGCGCCGCCGCCGCTTCATCGGTTATCCCGGTGCCGGATTCGCCATTTCCATTCTGCCGCTGGGAATGTTTCTTTAGGAAGTGGCGGATCAGGAGGGGAATATCCTCTGCTCTCTCTCTCAGGGGCGGGACGTGAATGATGGCGACATTCAACCGATACCAAAGATCCTTCCTGAACCTCCCTTTACGGACGGCATCCTCGAGATTCAGGTTCGTAGCGGCGATCACCCGACAGAAGGTATCTGTGGGAAGACTCTCACCGATCCGCACAACTTTTTTATCCTGGAGAACCCTCAGCAGCTTCACCTGGGCTGAGAGGGACATTTCACCGATTTCATCGAGAAATATTGTTCCTCCCTTTGCAGCCGCGAATACCCCGACCCTATCTGCCGTTGCCCCGGTAAACGATCCTCTAGTATGACCGAAGAGAGCACTGTCCATGAGAGTTTCCGTAAGAGTTCCACAGTTCAGAGGAATGAACGGCTCTTGCGATCTGGGGCTCATCCGGTGTAGAGCCACGGCGACGATTTCTTTTCCAACTCCGCTCTCACCCGTGATCAACACAGGAACATCAGCCATACCGAATTTTGTTATCAAGTGCTTGACAATCTCGATGCCCATGCTCCTTCCGATCAATATCTTGAGTATATCTTGTATTTCCAACTTGGATGCACTCATGGCCTAGGGTCTCCTCTCCCGTATCATCCCGTCGTCGGATCATTTCTTGCTTCGTACAAATCAAGATTATTGTTTTAAGAGGATTTGGCCTGATGAAAGATCGAGTTTACTCTTTTGCGGATTCGGCAGATAGAACTTCTCACGGCAGATTGAGATTTCTTGAACATCCATGCTATTTCCTGGCAGGAATATCCGATGCTCCTGGCATAAAGTATATCCTTATCTTTTTCAGATAATACTTTACGGATTGAATCCAGAATTTCGCATTGCATAGCTGCGTCTTCCGGCGATGGTGGAACGCTGATTTCATTCACGTCGAATTTCGAGGCTATCAGGTGGGCTCTCCTCGAGGACCTTTTTATGCGATTCCTGGCCACGGAGGCAAAATCACTTTCGGACAGCGGGCTTTCATCCGGACACTCCATGTCATCGAGACATTCCGTGTAGGCATCATCAAGCCCCTGTGATCGATGGGTATAACTGGTCTGTGATGCGATGAGAGTCTGAACGCGGGCAATCGTATCCCAAGGTTGGGCAAAGGTTTCCATAGCAAATCTCCTCGCTGTGAGGGGCCTTTATGCCCCTTCAGAAGTTCGCCCGGGAAAACAGGCAGGGTGCATTACATTCAATTAGCCCCGAGCAGGGCACTATGCCTGCCCGGGGGTGATCACGTCGACCGCCTTCCAACTATCCCGAAGCGGTCGTAAGAAACGTTTCCAAGTTGATACTCCATTGTTTCCTGAGCATCGAAAACACCTTTTCCAACTTATTTTCGTTATCATTGGCCTTCATGGATACCTGAGTACGAGCGAGGGCGAACAGCATCATTTGCAGCCCGCTGATGATCGGCGTCATACCAGTCCACCTGTCCTTCCACGCCCCAGTGATACGTTTGTGGAATGAACGTCTCGCGCCCCATCAGTCCCAGGTCATGTTTCCGCACCCGTACATACTCCCGAACCGTCGACTCTCCCACCTCCAAACCGGGTATCTCTTCCCGAAGCCGGCTCCAAATCCGATGCGCCGTATGCCGTTGTTTCCGCGGTGCATGCTGGTCTTCCTCAAGAATGGCTTCGATATACGCCTGAACTGCCCCAAGTTTGGGCCTTTTCCGCACAACCTGCTTTCTCTCCTTCGGAACCGAACTTTCCAATGCCTCCCGCACCATCCGCAGATGAACTCCAACTTTCTTAGCCACCCCTCTGATGGTCCCCACTCCCTGTTCGTATTCTCGCCGAATCTCCTCAAACAGCTCCACCTTCTTCTCTCTCCTCCCCAACCGCGCCTCCTTTCCAGCTCAAAATAGCTGGTTCACAGTACACGGTCTTCTTGCAAGGTGGGGCCAATTTAGTCCATCGAAAGGAGCCATTTTAGAGTAGCGAACTCACAACCATCTGAGGTTTCCGAGCCTCTATCACTTGATGTTCTCGTTGATAGACGAACGGCTATCGGCGCTCTCTGGGGAATAGCGGCTACATTAATCGGCGGGTGGGTTGTCCATAAATTAATGAACAACGAACCTCAAATGAACGTGTCCGCAAAACCGGCCGATGGCCCATACCAGCTAACCTCGAAGACGATTGTCGGGTTTCTCACAGCTACATCCGCATCAACTTTCAATGCTCTTGCAGCAAGTAAAGATATTATTCCAATTCCAACTGGAGCAGAGAATACTGTTGTCAATGCTAGCGTTAAAAGTGTTACTGAATTGATTTATATTCGGTCGGGGAGGCATTCTGACAAAGGGTCTGTCTTTGAATATCACACCTCAGGTATTGGAATTCCTCGTGAAGATTTAAACACGGCAAACATTTATGAGGTTAGCTTTGGAGTTAACTCATACTCTAACGGCCTTGATAAGGTATTCATCGTTGTTGATGGCCAAGATTACAGGACAATCATAAAGAAAAATAATGAGGGAGGCTTACCGATCGATGCCGTATTATATGAAGTAAAAGAATTCTACCATAAGAATCCCAACGGTAACCTGATATCCGTCAGGAACACATCTACCAATGAATTTATGGCTTACTCAGCAGGGCCTAACGTATGGAGAAAGCTCGACAAATACTTCCCCTCAACAAACGTTGTCGACACCACAAATATAATTGAGGAGCAGCATCCAAATGCGAAACACTCCCGTCTCAATATGAATCCAAAGTGATGCACTGAATACTCTATTGGGTCATGGTCAGTCCGGTAGCCGCCTTTTTCATGGTCCACACGAATCGGTCAAAGGAAGCTTTTGAGGAATTGATCGGCGCCTGGGATGGGATACTCGTAAGTGACGACCAATCACCGCGCCGCAGAATAAAGTGGCCATAACCCGGAGATGTCATTCGGTGCTCCAGTTCCCGTAGGGTGGGCAAAAGCGGAAGCGTTGCCCACCGGGAAAGACCGACTTGTCGTTTCGGTGGGCAGGGCAAAACCCCTGCCCACCCTGCCTGCTCCCCGCGCGGGAGCGTGGATCCACAACGAGGGATGAAAAGCGCGGGGCCACTTTTCAGACAAACAACATCCACCCCGCCCCCCTCCCCCGAAACTGGGGAGGGGGGCGTTCGCACCGACTCGAGCCTGCCCGCCGTCCGAATCTCAGCCCTGTACGTTCTCGTGCGGGATGCACTCGAGCACGCCTTCGTCGGGCGGCGCCGCAGGAGATCCCTCGATGAGGATGCTCGCCTGGTAGCGCTCCTCCAACCGTTGAATCTCGTTTCGCTTTCGGTTGAGAAGATAGTTGGCCACCTCCACCGCAAAAACGGCCTTGACCGTTGCCGGTTTCTTCTGGGCCAGGGCCAGCCAGATTCTTCTGAAGTAATGGAGGGCGGTGGCTTCGACGGACCGGACCAGTCCCGACCCGTGACACGTGGGGCACTGACGGTAGCTTCCCCGCAGGATGTTCAGCCCAAGGTGCTGGCGCGAGAGTTCGAGGAGGCCGAACCTGGAGATTTTCCCCACGGTGATCTTGGCCTTGTCCTTCTTGAACTCTTCCTTCATGCGGCGTTCTACCTCTCTCGCGTGCCTGTTGTCCCGCATGTCGATGAAATCGACGACGATGAGGCCACCGAGGTCGCGAAGCCTCAGTTGCCGGGGAATTTCCGTAGCGGCTTCCATGTTCGCCTTGAACACGGTTTCTTCGAGCGCGCCGTCGCTGCTGGTTCGCCCGGAGTTGACGTCGACGGCGACCAGGGCTTCCGTCGGGTCGAAGACGAGATGCCCTCCCGATTTGAGCGGGACCCTCTTCTGGTAGATCTGTTCGATCTGATCCTCCAGATTGAACTTGCTGTAGATCGGTCCTTCCCCCTTGTGAAGCTTGACCACTCCTTGATGTTTCGGGCTGATGATCCGCAGGAATTCCTTGACCCGCCGGTGCACCTCTTTGTCATCCACCAGGATGGTGCTGATGTTGGGATTGAAGTAGTCCCGGATCACCCTGAGGGAGAGGTCCTGTTCCTTGTAGATGAGAGCGGGCGCCTCGGCCTCCTGGACCCTCTTCTTTATCTCGTCCCAAATCTTCATAAGGTGGTTGAGATCTTTGGCGACTTCCTTCTTGTTTCGTTCTTCCGCCGCCGTTCGGATGATGACCCCGAATTCGTCCGGTATCTTGAGGTCGCGGGCGAGTTCTTTCAGCCTCTCCCGGTGCTCCTCGTCTTCGATCTTGCGCGAAACCCCGCGCTGGGACTGGCCGGGCATGAGGACTACATCGCGGCCCGCCAGGGAAATATACGTGGTGAGAAGGGCGCCCTTGGTCCCGATCTCCTCTTTCACCACCTGCACGAGAACTTGCTGATCGTTGTTGATGACGTCCTGAATCCTCACTCGCTCCCCCGGTTCGTTCTGATAGTACTCCGGGTGGATTTCGGGGAAGGGAAGGAATCCGTTTTTCTCCATGCCGTAATTGACAAAGGCGGCTTGCAGGCTCGGTTGTACGTGGGTGATGACTCCCTTGTAGATATTCCCCACGACTTTGCCCCTGGATGCGGTTTCAATGAAGAAGCTCTCCAGTGTATGCCCGTCCACAAGAACAACCCTGAATTCTTCCGGGTGGACGGCGTTGATGATCATGGTCTGCTGGCTCATGTCCAAACCTTATCTTTTTCTTCCCGCGAGGCGGGACTCAAAATGTTGTCGTGCTTGATAGACAAAAGTGCGCAGGGCTGTTTCTCGATTCGGTTGAATGGCGCCGTCATAGGGCGCATCGATATACGGGATCTTCATCTCGTGGAGCAGTGGCTTGAGAATCGCCGCACAAACGGTGCTCGGCATGCAGGTGAAGGGGAAAACGTTCACTATGCCGTCAATTCCGTGGCAGGCATGTTCGAGGGCGCCGCCTATGCTGAGACCCGCTTCGGTGCCGATGTCGAAACTAAAGAGCCGGTCCCGATCGAACCTGCGCTCGATGGCCCTGATGCTGTGGTCGGGCTGAATATCCAGGCGTTGCAGAGCCGCACGGAAGGCCTGCCCCTGCCGCCAAACCTGGTAGAATTCCTCGATCCGTTGAGCGGTCCATTGCTGGAAAAGCCGCCACGATTCAGCAGGGTCCGCCGCGATGCACGCGGATTTCAACCGTCGCGCCAGCTTTCGTTTCCGTTCGTAGGAAACGAAGTTGATCCACTCTCCCATGGAGGCATTGACCACTTCGCCGCCGAACCGTTCGAGTTCCCGGACGATGTTCTGGTTGGAGTCGGTGTGGCTGCGCAGATAGATTTCTCCGACGATGCCTATGAGAGGACGCCGCGGTTTGTGCGGATCGATGAAGGAGCGGGCCGTCTCCGCGATGTCTCCCAGCATGCGGAACAGCCTGTGGAAGTCCAGGGAAGCGCCGACCGATTCGATGGCGGACATCAAGGCCGCGAGGGCCTTCTCCATGAATTCGTCGGTTATGCCCGTGCGCCATTCGTACGGACGCACCCTCCATACGATGCGGTCCATGACATCGGCAATGATTACCGCCACAAAGCTCAACCTGCGGAAGAGCGATGCGTGCTTTGCGGGCAGGAGTTCCCCCGTGGCGTACCCATCGCTTGTAGATAGATAGGCGATGGGGATTTCTCTGAATTCCTCGAAGCGGTCGAGAACCAGCCGCTGCATCTTGTTGTACATGCCAAACCGGCAGGGCCCATCGGCATCCGGCAGGAAATAGGCGTACCGGCCGGGAGAGAATGCAGACCCCGCCCGCTGCTTTTCTTTCTGGAGATGGTAGAGCACGTCGCCGAGGGTCACCTGGCAGGGGAAACATTCCTTCCCCGAGGTGAATTCCTTTCCCAGCGTCAATCCCTTGTAGGTTTCCATTACCTCGGCGTTGACGCCGAAGGCGCGGAAGGCGGCGGCCAAAACGTGAGAGGCGAAGGGGGCCATCCGGGGAATCAACAGGGTCCTGCCGGAGACGTCAGACTGCTTCACGCTCTCGCTCATTCGTTCGAAAGCAGGTCGATCGTTCGATACTGCCATTTCAAATTTCTTCCATTCCAGTGACGGCGTGTCTCAAAACCTGCCGGGAATCGTCGAGATGCCGGGCCCCATCCTCCCGGATGCAGAGGAAAATCCCTGGTGGTCCCGGGCGGGGGGTCACTTCACCTCAAGTCTTTGCAGCTTCGGCGTGCTTCCCCGCGAGCATCTGCGATTGCAGGCGCCTGCAACCGAAGGGCCTCTCGTCCACGGTCCGGGAACGACGTTCCCGGAGGGGATCCTAAAGAGTGCAAACCATGAGATCCCGAGTCTCGCCGCCGGGAGCAGGCGGCCTTTCCTGAAGATTTTTCACCACGTTCCGGTAGGCTTCGATTCTGGTGAGAACTCCTGCCGCCGCACTGTGCTCGTCCAATTCCAGGATGAGCGAAGGCTTTTCCTGAAGTACATGGCGATAGAAGTGCTCGATGAAAGAATCGGCGCCGCAACTGAAGTTCGTGAGGTGCATTCCATACCAGTTGGGGGTGCGGGCGATTTTCTTGACCGCACGCAGGAGCTTCGCTCCGAGTCCCCAGTACATCATGGGAAAGTCGCTGAGGTCTTCCGAATCGAGATCCAGAAAGTCCATCGGCAGGGCCTTGATGCCCAGCCTTGCCAGGTGCCTCCCCATTTGCAGATTCAGTCTTTCGTCGTACAGGTTGTAAGGCCGGCCGGTGACGATCCAGACGGGCTCATCAGGACCCGTCTCCGTGAGGATCTCCCGGCCGTGTTGGAGGAGCCGGGTTCGGAAGGCCGTCTGCCTCTCCCACGCTTTTCCGACTGCCTGCCGGATCTCGTTCCTGCTCCGCCGAAGCTTTTCCGGAAGGCTCCGGTAGAGCGCCCTCGCAAGTTCGTCAGGCCCCTCCTTGAGATAGAGAGTCGGGCGGATCATCCTCTCGTCGGGGATCCTCAGCGCCGCCCGAACCATATACTGGGCGCTCTCCACCAGCGGGCAAAAGAATCCGGTTTCCTCGTCCCGCGGCGTGGGCATATCGATGACGTTCGGGAGAAAAAGCAGATCCGTGCGGTCCAGAAGATAACGCACGTGGCCGTGGAAAACCTTGACCGGAAAACAGGTCTCCGACGTCATGCGCTCCACGCCGCTCAAGATGATCGAGGTGTTGGTGGGGGGGCTGAAAAGAACGTTGAACCCCAACTCGGAAAAAACATGCGCCCAGAGTATTCCCCATTCCACCGCGTGGAGTGAAAGCGGAATGCCTATGACCGGTTCCGCGTGGCCGCCGGCGTCCTTGCGCTCGGACGTCCATATCCGCTCGCCTTCCAGAGCTTCTTTGAAGAACCGATCCCGTTCCCTGAAGTAGTTCTTCTCCTCCGCACCGGCATAACGGCCGACCTCGTAGCGGCCGCACTCTCCACCCCAAATGCTCTTGTGCCCGCCGAAATCGTAGATTTTCAACTTGCATTCATTGCGACACTTCTTGTCGGCGCGGCAAATGTTTTCCGAATACTCTATCTCCATCTCGGAGAGAGACCGGAGATTCCTGGCCGGGAGGGGAACGGCCTTCTGATGAAACATGTCCCGAACTTCCAGAGCGGCCCCGAAAGCCCCCAGCACTTCCCGGTGTTTCGGAACGATGACCGGGCGGCCCAGAACCTTCTCGAAGGCAGCCACAATTCCTCGGTTGAGCGACGGGCCGCCGAGGAACATGACCCTCCGGCCCACGTGGCGTTTTTCAACGACCCGGTTCAGATAGTTGTAGACGATGGCGTAGCAGAGGCCCGCTATGAGGTCCTCGCGCCTCGCTCCCTTCTGAGCGTAGCCCGCCAGGTCCGATTCCATGAACACGGTGCACCGTTCCGCCAGATGGATGGGCGCGGAGGAGGAAAGGGCGACGTCCTGAAATTCCCCGACGATGTTGATTTTCATCTTGTTCGCCAGTTCATGAAGGAAACTTCCCGTTCCCGCAGCGCACACCTTGTTCATGTCGAAATCGAGAGGATGCGTTTTCTCTATGCGTATGTACTTGGAATCTTGCCCGCCAATCTCAAAAATGGTGTCGATCTCCGCGTCCACGGCAACGGCGCCCTTTGCGTGGGCCGTGATCTCGTCCATCACGAGATCGGCGCTCAAATAATCGCCGACGACGTTCCTCCCCGAACCCGTTGTGGCGATGGCCATGATGCGGATTCCCTTCCCCGTCGCCTCCTTCAGGATGCGAAGAAGGTTCCCGGTCACCTCGATGGGCTTCCCCTGAGTGGGCAGGTAGCACTTGTGAACGATCCGCCCGGAATCGTCGATGAGGGCATACTTGGTGGAAGTCGATCCTATGTCCACTCCCAGAAAGGTTTGAACGGGGTTCTCCCGGTGCGGCGTCCAGCGTGGCAGGCTGTTGTCGGAATCGAACGCAGTGAGCCGCAGTTCCAGGGGAGCAGCGCGGGGGAATTCGTACGCTGAACTGGAATCGTTCCATTGGAGCAGCGAGATATCCGTCCGATTCCGCCACCCCTGTTTCTGAGCCTGCAGCGCGACGCCGAGCGCACCGAGCGAGGTGTGGTGAGGAGGGACTTCCAGCCGCGGGAAATAGTGCCGAAATGCACGAACCTGCAGACGGTTCGACGCCATGCCGCCTATGAACGCAATGGGGTCCGCAAGATCCCTGTTCGCCACGATGGTGCTCATGTAGTTGGCTGCATTGCCGTAGTGGAGACCCGCGATGATGTTTGCCAGCGGCTCCCCTTTGTTCTGAAAGTGGATCATGTCGGACTTGGTGAAGACGGTGCACCGGCATGCAACGGGAGCGGGCGAGGAACTCTTCAGCCCGAGATCGATGAAGTCTTCAAGCGTTCCCTGAAGCTTCTTCTGATCCATGTAAAAATCGGCGCCGTACATTGATAGTGCAAGCCGTTCGGCCTGCTGGTCGATGAAAGATCCGGTCCCGGACGCACAGGGGCCGTTCATGTTGAAGGCTTCCAGATGCCACTTGTCCCCCTCGTGGGCGAGCTGGAAAAGCGCGGCGTCCTGGCCGCCGATGCTGATGATCGTCCGCACTCCGGGCGCTACATGAGTCGCCCCGAGCACCTGAGCTATGGTTTCCACCTCGCAGGGGGCTGAAAGAGTATCGGCGAGCAACTGCCCGTGTACTCCCGTAAACGATATGGACCGCAGTTCGTTGCCATCGCCGTTGAAGGGAGAATTGTAGAGATCATCCAGCAGCCTGCGGACTTCTTCGTAAACGAGTCCGAAATGGCGAAGGTAAGGCGTCTCAAGCGCCATCTGCCCCGTTTCGTCCAGCACCGCACAGTTGATGCTTACGGAGCCGACATCAATCCCCACGTCAAAGATCATACTCCCCTTCCTTTGCACGCCCCCTTCGATCGAGACTTGAAATCCTTTCGGAAACCCGGACCGATTCGGGTGCAGGTAATATAATTTCTTTAGCGTAAATCTTCAATCCTCCTTGACATGCTGTCGCTCTTGACGACAAAGTGTCGAAAACCAAAACGGCCGGCCGATCGCCGGATGGCTTCGGCCCACGCATTCGTGCAGGGGAACGGTTGAGTCCCTGCCAGGGGTCCGGGGGACCCTGGCAGGCGGGATGTACCGGATGCCTTGGTGAACGGCCGCGCATGCGTGAAACGGATCGCATCGCGGGATGCCGGCTTCCGCCAGATGCGCCGGTTTCACGTTGCCGACGCCTGTGGCATGAGACTCTACATGGCGGGCGCGAGGGTGTCAACCCCCGGTGAATCATCCGTACAAATCCGTTGCGCGCCGATCCCCTCCGCGTGCTTTTCAAGATTGGCGGCGGAAGGAACAAAAACCGGAACATGATCAGAATCGAGAACCTCGCCAAGGACTACAGGACCGTTCAGGCGCTGAGGGGGATCAACCTCCGGGTGGATGAAGGGGAACTCTTCGCCTATCTCGGTCCGAATGGCTCGGGAAAGACGACGACCATCAGGATTCTGACCGGACTGGCGCGCGCTACGTCCGGAAGCGCCTACCTTCACGGGTTCCACGTGGAACGGGAGACCCTCCAGGCCAAGCGGCAGTGCGGTCTCGTTCCACAGACGGTCAACCTGGACCATGAACTCACCGTGTACGAGAACCTCGACATCCACGGCAAGCTCTTTCACATGCAGCGGAAAGAAAGGGCGGCGAGAATCGATGAACTCCTCGAATACGTCGAGATCCGGGATCGGCGGGACACTCCCGTGAAACACCTCTCGGGCGGGCTCAAAAGACGGGTCATGGTGGCGCGCGCCCTCATGCACCACCCGAAAATCCTCTTTCTGGACGAACCCACCGTGGGTCTCGACCCCGCCATCAGGAGGCGCATCTGGTCCCTGGTGAAAAAAATCCAGCAGAACGGATCGACCATTTTCCTCACCACTCATTACATCGAAGAAGCCGAATTCCTGGCCGGACGCGTGGCTTTCCTGGATGGCGGCGCGATCGTGGCCCTGGACACGCCCCGGAACCTCATGGGGAGGCTCGGAGCCTGGGCGCTGGATGAAATCGTGGAAGGCGAAATGGAAACGACATACTTCGCCACCCGGGAGGACGCCAACAGGCACATCGAACAACAAAAGGGGAGTTTCTCACTGAGAAGAGTGAACCTCGAGGACGTCTTCATCTCGCTCACGGGAAAGAAGGTTCTGCAATGAGGGGATGGTTCGCCATTTATCAGCGGGAACTGCTCATCCTGAGAAAGAAGTTTTTCAGGCAGATGGCTTCCATGTCCGTCGGCCCGGTCCTCTATCTCATCGCATTCGGCCTTGGAATGGGGCGGGACGTGAAGGTGCAGGACCGCTCCTACCTGGAATTCCTCATTCCGGGCCTCGTGGCCATGAACAGCATGATCCAGGCGTTCGCCATCGCGAGCGAGATCAACATTGCGAGGTTCTACTGGCGCATCTTCGAGGAATTTCAGGCCGCGCCCATACGAAATATCGCGTATGTCACGGGCGAAGTGCTTGCCGGGATCACGAGGGCCTTCCTCTCGGTGGGGATCATCATTGTGATAGGAGTTCTTTCGGGGATCATCCTGTCGTACGGTCCGGTCTTCTGGCTTGCGGTGTTTTTGAACGGGTTTTTCTTCGCCTCCCTCGCCGTCTGCCTGGCCATGCTCGTGAAATCCCACGCCGACCAGGCGCTCCTCACGAACTTTTTCATTACGCCCATGGCGTTCCTCGGAGGTACCTTTTTTCCGTTGGATCGAATGCCCCCGTGGGTGCAGACGTGCCTGCACTTCCTCCCCCTCACCCACGCCGCCAAAGCCATACGGAGCGCCGCCTTCGGGGCGCCACCCGAAGTCTTTTCGATCCTCCTCCTCGCGTGTATGGGCCTCGTGCTCTTCATCCTCGCCTTTCTGTGCGTCAACCGGGCGAAGGAATAGGCTGGATTTGTCAGTCGATGACGCGTCCGATGTTTTCCCAGTGAACCGTCTGGTTCCGGCTGTCCCATGACCAGTATTTCAAGAAGGCCAACCCCTTTATCTGGTCTTTTCTTACGAACCCCCAGAACCGGCTGTCGTAGGAATCGTCCCGGTTGTCTCCCAAGACGAAATAGGAATCGGGCGGAACCAGGATCGTGTCCATATTGTCTCGCGGGCTGGTCTTTCCAGGGATGACCCCGCTGCGTTTGTGCAGTTCGTGGGGATTGGAGTAAAGCCGGTCGTTTATGTAGACGCGTTTGTCGGCGACCCGGACTTCATCGCCCGGAACTCCGACGATCCGTTTGATGTAATCCTTCTCCGGGTCTTTCGGGAATTCGAAAACGATGACGTCGCCCCGGCGCGGTTCGCGCAACTCCGGCGTTCGGAAATCCGTGAAGGGTATCCTGGCCCCGTAGATGAACTTGTTGACGAGGATATGGTCTCCGATGACCAGGGTGTTCTCCATGGAACTGGATGGAATCGAATAGGCCTGCACCAGGAAAGTCCTGATGAAAAGCGAAAGGAAAACCGCCAGGACAAACGGTAAGCCGTACTCGCGGAGGATGGATGTTTTGACGCGCGTTTCCGGAGTGGTAGCAATCGGTAGGTTCGACACCGGGAAAATCCTTTCTCACAATTCGGTTGACCGCCGGTTTCCCTGGCAGATGGCGTTCGCCGGGAACTCGGGAACTATTGAGATGCCCGATTTCCCGCGGGGATTCACAGGCAGGTTGCGGGAACCAGGAGGACCCCGAAAAACACCCCGCAGGAAGACATCACGTACCGGAACTGTTCCAGCAGGCGATATCCTCGCGGCAGATCGAATCTTGCCGCTTTTCGCGCGAATTCCCTTTCATGGTCGAAAACAGCTTCCATGACTCTCGGCACAAAACCGGCTGACGGTTCAAATTCCTTCATAGCTCCTCCCTCCAAAGCGTTTTCCGAGCAGCAACCTCAGCTTTGCCCTCGCCCTGAAAAGCCTCGACTTCGCTGCGCTTGCAGAAACGCCGCAGGCTTCCGCAATCTCGGAGAGCGAACTGCCGCGCAGGGACATGAGGATGGGCTGCCTCAATTGCTCCGACATGCGGGCGAGGGAAGCCAGGACCGCAGAGCGTCGCTCGTTCTCCACGAGCAGACTTTCCGCAGTCCTGCTATCGATTCCGAGACCGGCGACGTCCGTTTCTTCAATCGAGACGACCACCGCGCCGTTCTTCTTTCTCAGTTCGCTCATGCAGCGGTTGCGCGCTGCAATGAAAAGCCATGCTGAAAACGGGGTGCCTCTTCCGGGATCGAAATCCTTCAGTGACTTGTAGACGTCTAGAAAGACTTCCTGGCCGATGTCTTCCACGAGGTTCTCGTCTCCGACATGGCGGTGGATGAAGGCGAGAAGCCTCCGATGGTACTTCTCCACAAGTATTGAAAAAGCCTGGATATCACCGGCTTTGACCCTGGCTATGACCGGCTGGTCGTCCATTTACCCTCCCCCTGTTTCGCTCTGTTGTCATAAGATACGCGCGAACCGGGAAAAAGTTGCGGGGTTTTTGTTCACGATGGAACATTTCTCATGTTCCCTGACGACAGTGAACCCCTCGCCCGCCCCACCGGGCCTGGCCGCACCAATCAGGTGAAGACGCCTTCCGCCCAAACGCGAGAAGAGGTCTCGCCGGACGGGTCCCGTCGAATGAAAGGTCTAACTGCATCGGCGCTTTACTGCTGGTATAGAGTGGCACGTCAATGCAGGTGGTGGCGTGAGCCCTTCAAGTCCCGAATCATAATCGACGTAGTGTGAGACTTCCTTTACATTTTTTGTGCCGGCTGAAGAGAAGGCATTGGCTCGCAGGGAAGGAATCCATGGCTTGAGAGGCGCAAAATACTCCGCTGGCCGGGAGCAGTGGGAACGTGCGGCGGGCAGTGGCCGGGCAGGCCCTCAAGTGGAAGCCGATGCCCGATTCATCCATCCATCTGCGGTTTGCAGGGCAAGGCCGCCAGTGCGAGGTGCAGGTGCCTTCCAGTTTGAAAACCTTCCTCACAGCCCCTGAAGTACACTCGTTTTATGTCATCGGCGGAAAGGTCCCGGCGCAACTCCCAGCCGGCCTGCATGAGGTCTTTTGCGAGGATCGCCGGATCGAAGCCAGTTTTCAAGGGTTCTCCGAGAGAACGGAGTTTGCCCTGGAGGGCTTGCATCTGTGGCGTCGCCCTGTCCGGATCGAAAGCTTCGCTGTGCATGTAGTCGAATGCCAGTAGACTGCGGGGCGCGGCGGTTTCGCTCAGACGGCGAAGCACGTTGAACACGTCGTCTCGCTCCAGGTAGTAGGTGACGCCAAGCCAACTGAAGAAGGTGGGCGTTTCCGCATCGTAGCATGAGTGCAAGAGGGCCTGGGAAAGATCGTCCCTGGAGAAATCGACGGGGACAAAATGGAGAGAGGGCGGCGGTGAGAAACCCGCCTCGGCCAGGCGCTGGCGTTTGAAGGCTTGAGTCTCCGGGCGGTCGACCTCGATGACGCGAACCCTGGCGAGCAGATCGGGACGGCGAAGGGCAAAGGTGTCGAACCCCGCCCCGAGGAGCACGTATTGGGAGATGCCTTCGGCTATCGCTTTATCGAGGGAGTCCTCGGCAAACCGTGCGCGGCAGAGAACGGCCGCAACCTGCTCGCCATGCATCGCGGCGGAGACAACCGCCCGGCGGCCGGCGCGCAAGGCAAGGTCCTTCCCCATACTGCGCATGGTCCTGCGGTAATACATCTCCTCGCAAAAGGCATATTCGTCCGTCGTGAGCAATCGCGCCGCCATGTAGTCGTCGAAGATCTTGAGATTTTCGTTGGCCGAATGGAAGGCTCGCATGAAGGCCGTAAAAAAGGCGGTGCGGCTTGGTTCGACGGGACGACCGTCCACCGTGGCCTTGCCGATTCCTTCCAGAAAGGCCAAAAACTCTTCTCGCGGCATTGCTTCAAATTTTCCAGCTTCTTGAACCATTTCATCAACCTCTATGCCAATAGGTTCCTGATGAACGTGGCCGATGGATCCTTCGCGGTCCGGAGGATCGGGCGCGTCTGGTGCCATTGCCCGTTTCGCAGCCTCCAGTCCCCCGAGGGAGAACCGGAAAACGTGTTCGGCCAATTGTTCGTGGAAGGTTGCCGGACGGGGATGATCGGGAAAGGCGCGGCTGAATAGCGGCCAGATGAAAACATAATAGACGAGCTGGCCGAAGATGCTCACTGCGCAGTCACGCAGAACGTGCCGAGGCGCCTCGGGACCGAGAATCTCGGAGAGGATCTCCAGGAATTCTTCGGTTTGAGGGCGCGAGTACTTCTGCGCCATTTCATCTAGAAACGGAGAAGGGCGCAACATCTCCGCCATGAAAATGGCGCACATGTCGGCTGCAACCTCTCCACTGCCATAGACCATGGCGCAGTATGAAGAAACATAAGCGCGCAGACGATCCTCCGGGCATGTCGCGGCAGTCCTCGCAGTGGCCTCGCTCTTGCGTTTCTCGAATGCGGCGAACATGAGCTCGAGGATCGTTCGGTAGAGATTTTCCTTCCCGCCGAAATAGTAATTCACCGCGTTGAGATTGGCCGCCCCGGCAAGGCGGCATATCTCTCTCACGGTCGCCTTTTGATAGCCCCGCTTTGCGAAAACCTTTATCGCTGCGAGCAGGAGTTGTTCCCTGGTGTTCGTCGAATCTGGAGATCCCATCGCTGCCTCCGCGGCGCAGAACAATACGCCTGTCTAATACGCTCGTTTAAGACAAGAGTATTAGATTCTTGAAGGGCTGTCAACCCGGAAGACGTGCTTTTGATTGGATTGAGTGCTACGGGGTAAAGGGACGGCTTCGGAGAGGGGAACCGGGCGATGTCCGCGGCGCAAGAGGTTTCCGTGCCAACGATTCAATGGAGTCGGCTCGGATTGCATTGAATGGGGCTGGCGTACGGACAAAGAGCATTGGTCCCGTGAAGAAGACGTGCCGGGGGTATTGACGCGGACGGGCTTTGACGCTACCAATCGGATGCAGAGGGAATCGGGACGGGACGTCTTGCAGGGGCAAGAGCGGGGGCCGAACCTGGAATCGTATGGAAAGGCGGGGCGCAGAATAGGGATGGAAAAAGGGGAATTCGTCGCACAGCTTTTGAAGATGACCGAGGAATCGGAGATCGTCTTTTCGGCGGATCAGGCGGGCAGGTGCTTCGATCACGCTGCCTTCATGGTGGAGTGGAACAGGAAGAGCAACCTCACGCGGATAACGGATTTTCGGGAGATACTGACGAAGCACGTCTTGGATTCCATCGCTCCGGGGCGGGAACTGCCCGCCAGGGGGGTGGCGCTCGACGTTGGGACCGGTCCCGGATATCCCGGCATTCCACTCAAGATCCTCCATCCGGACCTCGACATGTGGCTCCTCGAATCGAACCGGAAGAAAATCAGCTTTCTCAAAGCCGCCGTGGCGCGAATCCCGCTGAGCGGCGTGCACACCCTCCACGGAAGATGGGAGCAGGCTTTGGATACGGCCAATTTCTTTCCGGAGGATGGAGTGGACCTCGTGACCATGAGGGCGGTTCGGCTGGAAGCGGTGCAACTGGAGAAGCTTGCGCCCGCAACCCTGCGTCCCGGCGGTGTGTTCGCGTGGTGGGCGGGGCCGTGCGCGGAAACCGGACGCGGCCTCCCTCCGGGGGGGGCCGAAATGGAGTTCGAGCGGACCTTCACCTACAATCTACCCGGCGCCGGGCAGCCCCGGCGCCTTTACATCTGGAGGAGGAGACCGTGAGAATCAGCCGTTGGATTCGGCGCCGACGATTTCCGTCCGCCTTCTTTTTTCCGCCGTCAGGCGGTCCATGTCCCGGAGCGCGGGGCTGATTCGAAGGGGATACGCGGCCTGCGGCTTGATCTCGCGGTACGGATCGGGCAGCGACGCCCATTCGCTCTGGAAACGGTCGCGGACAGCCTCGAGCGATTCCGGCGGGCGCACGCGTTCCCCTCGTTCTATGGCGACTTCCAGGAGCGGTTCGGCATCTGGCATGGTGTCAGTGAGGAGGCAGAGCCAGTCTTCCTTCATTTTCCCGTGGCCGTCGTAAGAGCGAAAAACCTGTTTTTCGCCGACCCAGGTTTTCTTTCCGCTGCTGAGCTTGAGAATGGGACGGCCGTTGTACTGGACGAGCTTGTAGGCTATGTCGAGGCAGGGTGCGTCGGATGAAACGCCCATGCGGGTCCCGACGGCGAAAGTGTCGATTTCCGCCCCGGAGTTCAGAAGGTCTTCGAGACGGTATTCGTCGAGGTTGCCGCTCGCCATGATGTTCACGCCCGGGAATCCCGCTTCGTTGAAAAGGCGCCTCACCTCGCGGCTCAACTGCCCCAAATCCCCGCTGTCGAGCCTCACGCCCTTGAGGGCCTTTCCTTCAGCGGCGAGGTTCCTTGCGATCTCCAGGGCTTTTCTCGCGCCGCACAGAGTGTCGTAGGTGTCTATGAGGAGCACGGCATTGTCAGGATAGGCGCGGGCGAAGGCGCGGAACGATTCCGCTTCGCGGTCGAAGCTCGTTATGTAGGAATGCGCCATCGTGCCGAAGACGGGGATGTCGTAGAGTTTGCCGGCGAGCACGTTGCTCGTTCCCACAAAGCCTGCCAGGTAGCTGGCCCGCGCAGCTTTGACTCCCGCTTCTATGCCCTGAGTGCGCCGGAAGGAAAAGTCCACCACGGGACGTCCCCGGGCAGCGTGGACACATCGGGCCGCCTTGCTCGCGATGAGCGTTTCCAACTGGATGACGTTGAGAACTGCCGTTTCCAGGATCTGCCCCTCGATGATGGGGGCGGTCACCTCGATGACGGGTTCGTGAGTGAAGAATATGCGTCCCTCGCGCATGGTGCGCACCGTCCCAGTGAAACGAAAATCCTTGAGGTACGCGAGAAAGCCGGGGGAGAACTTGCCCGTGGAAGCGAGGTAATCGATCGATGAGGGGGAGAAGCGCATGCCGCATATGATATCGAGGAGATGTTCGACACCGGAGGCCGCGAAATAGGCGCGGTTCGGCGGGTAGTCTCTAATGAACGCGCTGAAGGTCGCCTGGGCGTGCATCCCTTCCCTGAAATAGCTTTCCCCCATGGTGAATTCGTAGAGATCGCTCATAAGCTCTGGTGCATACTGTTCCCAATGGTTCATCGGGGCATCTCCTTCAGGCGAATTGCCGGCATCGAGCCGTAGCATGAAATATTGTCGTGGTGTGAAACCTTTTTATATGAATTGTGTCCCGGGGGAAAGAGGAGATTGACGGGTTTTCAGACCTGTGGAGTGAAACGTGGGGAGGTGACGGTCCGTGCATGCGTTTGTCCGGGGGGTTCGCTTCCGGGGTTTGCGCGCATGACTTCCAGATGATGAGGGACCTGCGGGGCCGCATTTGGAGGGCTCACTGGTTGTAGGGTTCGATGCTCTTCCACTCGGAGGAGGGCGGGTCCCAACTCCTCTGGGAGAGCAGCTCTCCGTTGGCGTTCATGAAATGGTACTTGTCGGTTGGGAGGTAATAGCGGTTGCCGTCGGTCCCCTTATAGGAATAGTAGGGGCTCGTGAGGTAACCCATGTCGCGGGCCAACTCGTGTGTCGTGGCTGCGTGGGAGTCGGCGATCTCGCGTTGGATCTTATGAACGTAGTTGTCCATCTCCCGCTGGGAGATCGCGCTCTTTTGCGTGATCTGCATGAGGTGCAGCGACCATCTGGGATTGGCCTGCACGCTCGTGGCGATGGTGGCGAAGACCGGGCCCCATCTTTCGAATTGTTCGCGCGGAGCGCGGTAGCTGAAGTTGGAGCGCGGCCAGAACATGATCATGCCCGCGGTGTCGATATATTGGATGATTGTGATGAACGTCTCGCGATAAGCGGCCTGACCTTCGTCATAGTCGATGGTGACGGAGCCGGCCTGGAATGAAAGATTCCCCTGGGCGCCGGAGCCTGACACCGCCTGGTTGAACCGGGCGGACTCCGCGGCGTAGAGTTCGGCCAGCCGGGGCAGCGGCTCCTCCTTCACCGGCTTGAGGTTCGCCGCCTGGGCGCGCTGGCGCGGGTAAACGAACTGAGAGATGTACTGCTGGGGAGAGAGAACGGGCCAGACAATCATGCCGTTGTAGTTGGCCCCGGTCTTGAATCCCGCCCCGGCGGCAGTCGAAGCCGTGCGGCTCGTATCCACCAGGTATTCGGCGGGATAGGAGCGGAACATATATTGGCCGTCGGGGGAAACGACGGCGTAGTCGCTCTTCACGGGCATGAGGGCATCGGTCTTGGTGAGCTGGTCGGGGCGCTTCTCGCGGGCGACCCAGCGCAATCCTCCCTGGAACTGCCAGCCTTTGGGGATGAGGAGGTGAAAGGCCTCGAGCCATTCGCCCGTTGCCTGGTCGCGGATGCCGCCCTGGTCGATGCAGCGGAAAACAGAATATGTGGCCGGAGCGGCGGTCTGGTTGGCGGCCGGCGGGGGGCCGGGCCCGCGAAGGACGCCTCCGATTTCTTCCACGGGCGGAGGGGCCGCCTTCTGGTTGAGCGAGAGGTTGGTTTTGCCCGAGGGCACGATGGTGGTCTTGATCTGGGTAGTGGCCTTGACTCCGAGTTTGATGGGCTGGCCCTTCTCGTCGGTGGCGAGGATCGTGGACGAAACGGTCAGCGTCTTCTCGTCGAGAACCGCAATGCCGGACGCCAGGTCGAACTTCACGTCTCCTTTCTCAGTCACGTTCAGACTGGCGACGGTGATCTCCTGGCCCTGGATCTGGCCGGGCTTCGGCCTGGTCGATTCGTACCGGCCTTCCAACTGGATGACGGCGAGTTTGCCTCCGGGCGAGTCCTCCACGGCTTTCAGGGCGCAGTCGAAGCGCTGCTTGACCTCTCCAATGAGCGGAAAATCCGTACGAATGCCCGCCGTCCATTTCTCGCCCACTGCGACGTCCTTCTTGGGCGCTATGGACTCGATGCGCCGGAAGGATTGTTCTATGGCCTTATCGGCGAATTCGATGCTCACCTGGGCCAGGCGCCCTTTCTGGGCATCCGTGGTTGCTTTGGGCGTAAGGCCCTGCCAGATCTTGTCCAGGCCGCTCACTTCGACCACGGCGTCGTCGGCGTCCAGGACGATCTCGACGGGAGCGCCGATGAGAGCGCCGAAAACGAAGGCGATGTCCTTATCCTGCTTTGCGGCCGGAGCTTCGCTGTCGTAGGCCGCAGGGGCTTCGCCTTCCTCGTTGAAGCGGTACTTGAGGACTTTGGCTGAAATCTTCTTCTCACCCTTGTCGTTGGGCTGGCTGACGTTGATCTCCCATACGGCGCTGGAGGCCGACGTGGACTTCGAAACCTGGTTGCCCAACGTTTGTTCGTCCTGTCCGCTGTCGGTCTGAGTCATGATGTAGGCGCCTGGAGCCCAGGCGGGCTTGATGCTGACCTTTGCGCCCTGGGCGAGACACGAGGTGGAGTACAGAAGCAGCAAAACAGCTGTAATGGGGACGAACCTGCCGATTCTCATTGATTCCCTCCTTGTTGATTGTGACACGATTGAGATGTTTTTCGCTTTTGCACGAAGCGGAATGGCGCCCGGGCGCCCCTCGCATCCCCGCTTTTCCCCGGGGGGGTAAGGGAGAGTCGTCGCGGTGATTCAGGGGGCATCATTCGCGGCGAGTGTGTATGAGCCGCGTGGACGTGCGGCTCGTTCGAGAGCGCCGGGCGAGCCGTCAGTCGTCTCGGGCAAGGAGCCTGGCTCCGTAGATCCGCTGCATCCTCCTCAGGGCAAAATCATGGAACTCGCTGTCAAAATCGGCAACGGCCTCCACCGGGATGACGACCGGATAGTCGTGGTTCCTGAGGTCTCCGGCGGTGTCCATGACGCATATGGACGTGCAGACTCCGGTCAACCAGATTTCGTCGGGCCTTTCGATCCTTAGTATGTCATTGAGATTGTTTCCGAAAAGCCCGCTGAAGCGGGTCTTGTCGACCACGTGGCTCCCCTCGGGCGGGAGCAATTCTGGGATGATCTCGGCTCCCCATGTGTCCTTCACCGCGTGAGGAGGAAACAGTTCGAACTCTTTGTCGTTCGGAGCGTGGGCGTCCCTGAGATAGACGATGGTCTGCTTTTCGGCGCGAAAACGGTCCAGCAGGGACTTGATGGCGGGGATGATGTCCCTGGCGCGATCGCCGCAGTAGAGAGCGCCACGCGGGTCCATGAAATCGTTCAGCACGTCGATGACGATGAGCATTTTGCGGGGCATGTTGGTGTGTTCCTCCCGATTGTCCGACTGCCGCCGGGAATTGCCGCGTCCGGCCCCAGGGACCGTTCCGCCGCCGGGGTTTTTGCATCGTGGCCGGTTGGAGCGAGGACCTTTCTTCCGGCCCGTGTTCCCTTTGGAGGAAACGCATGGAGGTTGGCGCCGGAGGCGCGGTGGAGCGGTTCTGGCCACTCCATTTGAAGTATTACACGAAATCGATGAGAAAGTAATTTGAATCGTGTTCGGAACTCATTATAATTTTACCGGTGTGCGACGGTTGGGGAGGGAACGGCGCGGACTTTTTGGCATGGGGCAGGAGGGGGCTTTCGGGTATCACGGAATGGGCGGGACGGGTTGTGGTGGAATTTGAGAGAGTAGAGGTACTGTCGCGGGACGAGTACAGGGAGGCGGAACGGCCCGTGAGTTTCATGTGGCGCGGGAAGCGTTTTGAGATTGAGGAGATTCTGGACCGGTGGTATGAAGGCCATCGAGATCCCACACGTATGCCGTTGCGGTATTTCAGGGTGAGGACAAAAGGCGGGGAAGTTCACGTGCTGCGGTATCATGAATTCTTTGCGGCCTGGGGCATCCTCGTTTCATGAGAGCACCGCGCGGCAAGGCCGCAACCAAAGAAAGAGGAATGCACCGCAGAGAACGCAGAGAAAACAAGTGTTTTCGTGTATTTCTTGGCAAGATTCCAAGAACCTGCGGGATAGTAGCACAGGGGAAAAGTGAAACAAGCGGCGCATGCGGCGACGTTCCACGTGGAACGTCGCCAACACCCCCCTCGTGCAACCGAAAGGAAGGCATGCCCAAGGTCATAGCCATCGCCAATCAAAAGGGCGGCGTCGGGAAAACGACCACGGCCGTCAATCTCGCCGCCAGCCTTTCCCGAAAGGGCGAAAACGTTCTTCTCGTGGACTGCGACCCTCAGGGCAACGCATCGAGCGGCCTCGGAATCCGCCTCAGCCACCATTCGCCATCTTTCTATTCGTTCCTCCTGCAGGAGTCGGCCCCCGATCCCATACAGCGGCCCCTCGCGCCGAAGCTCCCCCTCGCCGTATTGCCGTCCAACACGCGCCTGGCGTCCGCAGAGTGGGACCTCCTCTCCTGCGAGCAGTCGGAGCTGCTCCTTGCCAGGCGCCTCGCTCCCATCCGGGACCAGTATTCGTACATTCTCCTCGATTGCCCTCCGTCTCTGGGCCTTCTCACGGTCAACGGCCTCTCGGCGGCAGACACGGTTCTCATTCCGCTCCAGTGCGAATACTACGCCATGGAGGGTCTCACCTTCCTCCTCGAGACCATTCGCAAGATCAAGCTCCGTTTCAACCCGCAACTCTCCATCGAGGGGATACTCCTCACCATGTTCGACCGCCGGAACAACCTCTCGCACCAGGTTGCCATGGAAATCCAGCGCCACCTCCAGTTCCGCGTCTTCAAGACACTCATCCCCCGAAACGTTCGACTGAGCGAATCGCCGAGCTACGGCCTCCCGGTCGTTCTCTACGAACCGCAATGCATCGGGGCCAGAGCCTACCTGGATCTGGCAGACGAGATCATCACACAGGGAAAGTCATCCAATGGCAGATAAGAAACGAGGCCTCGGCCGAGGATTGAGCGATCTTCTTTCACCCGTCGACTGGCTCAAGAAGGACGATATTCAGCTCTTCTACAGCCCGCTGGAGAACCTCGTCCCCAACCCATTCCAGCCCAGGCAATCCGTAGATGATTCGCATCTCGATGAACTGGTGGCGTCCATCCGCGAAAAGGGCGTCCTCCAGCCCATCCTCGTTGCCCGCACCTCTCTTCCCAACCAGTATCAAATCATTGCGGGCGAGCGCCGCTGGAGGGCATCCAAACTCGCGGGCCTCACCGAAGCGCCGGTCCTCATCCGAGACTCCACCCCTGCCGAAGCCCTGGAAATCGCGCTCATCGAGAACATCCAGCGGCAGGATCTCAACTGCATCGAAGAAGCCGTCGCCTACCAGCGTCTCCACGACGATTTTGAGCTGACCCAGGAAGACATCGCGTCTCGCGTCGGAAAAGATCGCTCGACCGTCGCCAACCTCATGCGCATCCTCCAGCTTCCTCAGGACATCCAGGCGCATGTACTGAACGGCGAAATCGCCATGGGGCACGCCAGGGCGCTCCTCGGCGTCTCCGACCCGGACCGTCAGAGAGACCTCTGCCGGCGCATCATCTCCCGGCGGCTCTCTGTCCGTCAGGCGGAGCAACTTGTTGCCGCCGAACAAACCGGGGCCGCTTCAAAACCGCCCCACAACCCGGAGGTGGCCGACGTCGAGCGCAGGCTCTCCGCCCGTCTCGGCTCTCGCGTCCGCGTGAGCAGGAAGGGAGATCGCGGAACGATCAGTCTCTCGTTCCAATCCAACGACCAGTTCCAAAGGCTCGTGGAACTATTGATCCCGGATGCCTGAGAACGAAAGAGCGGAGGGGCCGCAACCAAAGAAAAAACAATGCACCACGGAGAACGCAGAGATCACAGACAAAACAAGAAGTTGCATGCATTTCTCGGGAAAATACCCGGAACCTGCTGGTTCGTAGCATAAAGAGCGGAGGGACAGACCTTGGTCCGAATTGCAGTCATCGACGGTCAAGGCGGCGGCATAGGTTCGACGATCATCAAGAGGATCAAAGAAGTCTACACGGAACAGGTCGAAGTGTGGGCGCTCGGAACCAATGCCATCGCCACCGCACAGATGATGAAGGCGCGCGCGAACCGCGGCGCCACAGGCGAAAACGCCATTTGCCACTCGGCCGGTCAGGTCGATGTCATCATCGGCCCCATTTCGATACTCGTCGCCAACGCCATGATGGGGGAGATGACCCCGGCCATGGTGCATGCCATAGGCTCCGCCAACGCCTTCAAAATGCTCCTCCCCCTAACGCAGGAATCTCTCGCCGTCGTCGGCGCCGCACGCGAACCGCTGCCGCACATGGTGGAAAGACTCCTGACCGAATACCTCGGCCCCTACCTGGCCGGAGGAGGCTCCCACCAATGACTTGCGACCCGCTTCCCATCACTCCCCATCTCGTCCTCGGAGCGGCCAAAAGCGGCAAGAGCTCCTACGCCGAGCGGCTTTGCGCCGCCTTGCCGCCGCCCCGCCTCTACATCGCCACCGCCAGGGTTCTCGACGACGAAATGAAGGACCGCGTCCGCCGCCACCGCGAGCGCAGAAGATCATCCTGGGAGACCCTCGAGGCTCCCCTCGATCTCGTCCCGGCTCTCGAAGCCAGGCAGGGCAAGCACTCTCCGGTGCTGGTGGATTGCCTCACGCTCTGGCTGACGAACCTTCTCCTTGCGGAACCGCAAACCGCCTTGCCCGAGCACGAGGTCGCACGTCTTTGCGCCTTCCTTGCCGCCGTTGAGTATCCCCTCTTTCTCGTTTCCAACGAGGTCGGGGCAGGCATTGTTCCGGACAATCCTCTCGCCAGGAGGTTCAGGGACCTGGCCGGATTCGCCAATCAGGAGGTCGCTTCCGCCTGCAAGGCGGTCTCGTTCGTCGTCGCCGGCATTCCCATTCGGGTCAAATGATCGTCACGCCGGGGGCCGAACCGCTTGCTCACGGGGCCATCCCGCCAGAACGCAAGGAACTTCTCATGTGGCAAAGCTTCACCACCGCACTCTCATTTCTTACGATCCTGCGACTGCCCTTTTCACCCCCGCGCCTGTCCACTCCTGAAGAACTGGCGGGGAGCTTCGCCTTTTTTCCTCTCGTGGGACTGGCCCTGGGCGCGTGTTGCCTGCTCGTTGCAGCCGCCACCGCCGCGGTCGCCCCAGCGCCCCTCCCCGCGCTTGCGGCCACGGCCGCTCTCGCCCTCCTCACCCGCGCGCTGCATCTCGATGGCCTTGCGGACCTCGCCGATGGGGTCTGGGGCGCCTACGCGCCTCACCGCCGCCTCGAAATCATGAAAGATAGCCGCATCGGAGCCTTCGGCGCACTCGCGCTTGTCTTCGCCGTACTCTTCAAAGCCGCGTCCATCAATCTCATCATCCAACACGGCCCGATCGAAGCCCTCCTCCTCGTTCCCGTTCTCAGCCGGACCGCCATGGTCTTCGCAGCTCACAAAGCGCCATACGCCAGAACCGAAGGAGGCCTCGGCAAGCCCTTCTTGCAGCACATGACTTCGCGCCTGCTCCTCACGGCGACACTCATCGCCTGCGCGGCCCTCGCGCTCTTCTCGCCCCGCCTGGCCATCCCGTTCGCGATCGTTGCCGCGCTGTCCGCTCTCATTTTGAAACGGGCCATCATGCGCGCCCTTGGCGGAATCACCGGCGACGCACTCGGGGCCGTTAATGAACTCACCGAACTGGCGCTCTTTTTTACGGCGGCCTGTCTGCCGTCCCACTGAGCCCAAAAGAAAGGCCTCCACGATCATGCAAAAAGCCGCCCCCACGCATTGGCGAATCCTGAAATTCCTAAAAGAAAAAGAGGGCGGATACATGTCCGGCGCGGTCCTTGCCTCTGAGATGAGACTCAGCCGCACGGGCATCTGGAAGCAAATCCGCCATCTCATTTCACTCGGCTACCAGATCGAAAGCCACCCGAAGGAGGGCTACCGGCTTCTCGCCGCCCCTGATCTGCTCATCCCCGAGGAGATACTTCCCAACCTCGATACTATGTGGCTCGCAAGGTCCTACCATCACTTCCGTCAGACCACGTCCACCAATGAGGTGCTCCTCCGGCTCGCATCGGAAGGAGCACCGAACGGTACCGCGGTCACCGCGGAGGAGCAGGTTCAAGGCCGGGGGCGTCTGCGCCGCGAGTGGGTCTCACCGCCCAGCGCCGGAATCTACGTGTCCCTCCTCCTCACGACTCCGCTTCCCGTCATGGAGGCCGCGCACGCCACATCCGTAGCCGCGCTCGCTCTCGTCAAGACCCTCCGCTCCCGCTACGATCTTCCCGCTGCGATCAAATGGCCGAACGACGTCCTCCTGCGCGGGAAGAAACTCGTCGGCATCCTCACCGAGATGCAATCCGATCAGGACTACACCAGGTTTCTCGTGGTGGGTATAGGGATCAACGTGAATCAGTCTGCAAAGGATTTCGAAGGACCATTCCGCTATCCGGCAACGTCCGTCGCCCTGGAAGCAGGACGCTCCATCAGCAGGCAGGAACTTCTTGTCGACTTCCTGCAGCGTTTCGAAATTCTCTACGATTCATTCCTGGAGCAAGGCTTCCCGGCTCTAGCCAACGAATTGGAAGGGGTGTCGGCCCTTCTCGGGAGAAGCATCACGGTTCATCGAGGAAAGGAAGAAATACACGGGAAGGCCCTCCGATTCTCTCCCGAGGGCGCATTGATCGTCCTCACGGAAGAGGGCAGGGAGGAATACATATGGGTTGGGGATGTCACACGCGTTGAAGGGACTTTCTGACGGTCGAGCATAGAACTCGCCCGGGGACCTCTGGGGAAAACCGCTCCTTCGATACGGCCGCAATGGATTCCCCATCGCGCAGAAACTACCGGCCCATCCGCAAGAGGCGAAGATGAACCGGGGCCGGCGGCATCGTTCCCCTGCTGCGCGGCCTGCGCCTTCTACAGCCCTCTTGCCCTTTCATTCGCCTCTTGTTTGCGCTTGCACTCGATACACAATGTCGTGACGGGCCGCGCCTGGAGACGATCGATTCCGATGTCGTCGCCGCAGGTTTCGCACTGGCCGAAAGTTCCATCTTCTATTCGCTGCAAGGCCTCACGGATCTTGGTGATCAGCTTGCGTTCCCTGTCCCTGATCCGCAGCATGAAATTCCGGTCGGACTCAAGGGTCGCACGGTCGGTCGGGTCCGGAAACGTCTCTTCATTTTCCGTCATTCCCGAAACGGTTCTGCCGGCCTCCTCATAGAGTTCATCGAGCCGTTTTAACAGGAATTCTTTGAATACGGCCTGTTGCTCTTTTTCCATTGGCTCACCCCCTGAAGATCGTTACTGGAAGCTCTCTCGCTAACACACCCGTGAAAAAGAGTAAAGCGAAAATCCGGCGTCAGATTCTTTCGTACACTCCGCTTCTGCCTCCGCTCTTAAACGTCAGTCGAACGTCCTGGATCTTCATGCCTCGGTCGACCGCCTTGCACATATCGTAAATCGTCAAGGCCGCATGGGTAACCGCAACGAGCGCTTCCATCTCCACGCCAGTACGGTCGGCAGTCCTGACCCTGGAGGAGATCCCGATCCTGTTCCTCTCCGGATCTGCAACGAACTCGATGTCGACGCTCGTCAGTTGCAGAGAATGGCAGAGAGGAATGAGTTCCCACGTTTTCTTTGCCGCCATGATGCCGGCAAGCCGCGCGGCTTCGAACACGTTTCCCTTGGGGAGGGTTCCCTCCGTGATCCGCCGCAATGTCTCGGGCGAAAGCTCGATCTCACCTTCTGCTCGAGCCTCCCTTGTAGTAACGTCCTTCTCACTCACGTCCACCATTCGCAGGCGGCCCTTCGAATCCATGTGAGTGAATTCCTGATTCCCGTCACTCATGCCGTCTCTCTTTCTCCCATGATTTGCTTCAACCAGGGGGCGGTACAAACGTGAAAACCGAAACGCTAGCGCCCTTCGAGAACGTGAAGAAGAATTACCAGATCCCCGGCCGGGCTCCCGGGCCAGATATCGTCCCCTCCTCCGTTCACCCTTATCCTCGCGCCATCGTCGCTTCCGGCCGGAACCCAGATCCGCAACGAGCGCCTCTCCACCACCTCGCCCTGGCCGCCGCAGAAACCGCACGTCGAGGAGGCCTTTCGCGACGCTCCCCCAACGCACGCTCCACACAAAACAACTCTCTCGTATTCAATCTCTTCGAAGGCGCCGGCGATCGCGGAACTTCTCGCAACCTGTAGCTCAAACCGGAGATCGTAGGCCCTGCGTCCCGCTGCCGAAGCGCATTGCCTCCGCACGCCGAATGCCTCCTGGAGAATCTCCTCCACTGCAACGTCGGCTCTCGTTCCGCTCCGTGAGCGCCGCTCTTTCCTGCGATCACATTTGTCCGATTTCCCATATCCGCGGACCCTGTCGTATTGACCCCTCCTGGACGGGTCCACAAGGGTCTCGTAAGCCTCCAGCGCCATCTTGAAGCGTTCGGCAGCCCTGGGTTCTTTCGGGTTCCGATCCGGGTGCCAACGCAACGCAAGCATCCTGAAAGCCCTCTTGATGTCTTCCTGGCTTGCCTGCACAGCGACTCCCAGGATTTTATAGTAGCACGTCCTCATGGCAACACACACAAACGTAATGACTGGCTAAATGCCGAGTTTGGTTCTCTCTTCCAATCACTTCTCGGATGGGCTCCGAAGGAACCCATCCCATGCCGCGCCGTCACCATGCATTCTCGACAACGCATGGAAATCGAGATAATCTGACGCCCCCAGTCGCTCTTGCCCCGGAATTTATAATTTTACAGTCAACAACGGTGCAAGACAAGATCCAAGCAACGCTCGCTAACGACAATCGCACGTAAAAGTGCGGGATCAATAAAGCGTTGAGAACGGCTTGCACTGGTGTCTTGATATAGCATTTCGAGAAGATGACAGCCGTATCAGGAAAGGGAACGCCCCTGAAAACCTGGCCATCGTCCGGCGGTTTGCTTTGAACCTCATCAAGCAGGATCCGTTACGAAAAATAGGGATCAAGGCCAGTCGGAAGCTGGCCGCATGGAGCAATCGCTACCTGCTCCATCTGCTCAGGCTGGGGTAATTCTCATGCGATTGCCTGCACCCATTCCCAATCTAGTACAGGACGGCGGAAGTCCCTGACCAGTTCCGGTGGGCACAAGAAGGCGTGCCCACCCTACAGTGCCAGCCGCTTGGTAGGGTGGGCAAGGTTTTATCGTGCCCACCAAAACGAGTGCCGAATTTCCGCCCGCGTGTACTAGCTGACATACATCCCGCTTCTATGGTATATTTCCATCTTTCTCATCGTGGGCAAATTTTCCAGGGCCTGTATGCAATTCCCTTCTTCGACAGGAGGCCATTATGCCCTCATCGACACTGCCGGCCAAGGAAAGGGAAATCCTTGATAGAATCAACCGTGATATCGCAGAGGGTTTTCGCCTGGGAATCCTGACAGTTCATGAGATGGACGCCCTCTCAAGGCAGCTCCTCTGGGCCGTTTGCAACCCGGCGGAGTGGGAAGCCATCAAGAAGTTGCACCACGCACGGAGCGGTTTCACCAGGCTCTTCGAGAGCAGGGAAACGACAGACCGGCTCCCGTATGTGCGCTCCTCATACCTGAAGATGCTGGGCCACACCAATCCGGCAACCCAGATGAACTGGAACTATACAATCGCCACAGCCTGGAAGGAAGCCCTGCTGAACGATCAAAACAGTTTTGTTTCCAGAAAGGGAATCGAGGACCTGCGGCGGGTTCTTTCCAGGTCCTTTACCTACGTTCCCAAAAGCGGGCGCACCCAGGAGCGAGGCGAACGCGGCGATGTGGGTGGCGTGACCCTCTTCGAGTGGCAGGGCCTTGTCTGGGCCTTCAAGCCGGAGACGAACGTTTGCGAGGTCGACAAGGCCAGGGACAGCGGCATACCCAGAACCAATGCCCGCATGCACAATAGGAGCGTCGCCAGCTATCTCCTTGCAAACGCCCTGGGACTCCAGAGGATAATGGTCCAGACCGACTTCGCATATTATCAGGGAGCCCAGCAGCTCGAGGCCGGTGTATTGATGGAAGGCGCCTCCGGACTCAAGCCACTGAAACTCCTGCCTTCTTTGCAGCACCTCCGGGACCTGTGCCAGGGCGTCAACAACATGGAAACGATCAGAAGGAATTGGGTCGACGTGCTCAGACCCTACAGGGCACAGGGTCTCACTACCGCCTCGTTCATGAAGTATCCCCTTGCGAACGATCTCTTTGCAGCAAACTGGCTCGACTACATCGCAGCCCAGATGGACAGGCACCTCGGGAATGTCTATTTCAATTTCTCCCGGACCGGTGTCTACCAGGGACTCAAGCTCATCGACAACGACATGGCTTTCGGAACCGAGACCGACCCGGAGAGACTGAAAGGAATCCTTCAATCGTCCAATTGCGGCATTCCCAATTGCATTCCCCCCGGGCTTGGGGCACGGATCAGGTCCATCGCACAGGCCATCGCCGATCCCTCCGATTTCTGGGGGCGGTGCCAGGAGGGGGTCCCTTTGAGTCTGAGCGCCGCGCTGGTCCCCAATGCGCCGCCTCAACCGCAACAGGCAAATCTGCAGGACGTTCAGCCGCATCTGCCGCCACAGCAGGCCCGGCCGAGGAGCTTGCTGCAGCAGCGTGGCCGCTCGGGATCAGTGGGCGATCTGTCGCATCCCGTGCCGCGAGGAAGGTCCGGTAGCCTGGATGGGGCCGAATTGCCGGCTGCTCTGAACCGGCAAGCTCAGATCCAGCCTGCGGCATCCGGAAACGCCGGCCAGTCCGGATTCGTGATGGTTCAAAACAGCCAGGATTCCGGCAGCCTGACCTGCATGGCGGAAATCGCCGGGCTCATCACCCGAAATGAGTTCATCAGCCTGATGCAGCGGATGAATATTGCCGGTCAGCGGGCGGCACATGCCCGCGAACTGAATGAAGGTGCGTTCGATGTGTTGCGAAGGGAGTACACAACCGTCACCGACCGGTACGCAACGACCAACGATTACAATGATGCAAGACCGATAATGGAAATGGAGAACAAGAGTTACTGGCACCGCGCTCTCTATTATTACCATCCCATCTCCGGAATCCAGCCGGAGTATGCCAATCCTCCCAAGTCACCGGAGGAATGGCTCCGGGGCGGACGAAGAGTGTAATGGATGCGGAGAATACTCCCGGCGAAGCAGGGCCGAATAAGTTCCGTGCAGGCGGATGTTCCTGATCTGAAGATTTGGCGCAAGCTGCCGGAACGGCGCGCCTGAGAACGGCAATAGTCATGCAGCAGCGTTTGTGAGGAGAAAGTTGGTTGCGCAAAACACTGCCGCATTCGTGGAATCTGAGCCGGTGGAACAAGAGGTCAGGGCGCGCCGGAGAAGCGGCAAGGGCGGCAACCTCTCCGGAGGCGAAGAGCAGATGGCCGCCCATCGAGAAAAATGTCATTTGGCCGGGATTCTTACAAGATACCGTTTCGTCTTGACGTTCCCCTTCCGGTCCACCGCCGTGACGTCCACAGTCAGCTTCGCAGCGCCGAAGGTTCGGACCGTCGCTTTCCATCTGTTGCATCCCATCTTCGTCCGATAGGTGATCTTTCGCCCCTTGGCGGTCGCGGTGACGGCGACGCCCCGCAGGCCGTCACCGTCCGTAATGGGGCCTTCCAGGTACACCCGCTGGCCCTTCGTTATCACCTTCAGGTTGCTGTTGGAGCAGAATACCGTTGGCGACGGGTCCGTGAGCCCGGTGGCATAGACCGTGCGCTGGGCGTTGGGAGCGATGCTCAAGAAAAGGTTGAACGCAACGCCCGGCGCATAGGTCGGCGTGTTTTGGTTGGCCGCCATGAAGGTTTTCGAGAAGTCCTGGACAATCGATCCCATGCCGTTGGACGAACTGGTGCCGAGCTGTACGTAGAGGATCGAGCTGAACACGGGGTCATTGTTCGGGTCGGTCCACTCGAAGACATACGCATTCTGCTGGCCGGGAACGCCGGGAACCATGTTGAACTGCATCCCGGGGTTAGCGGTGGCCGGAAGAGACTGCGATACGCCGTTGAACGTGATCGTGTGGCCGGAGGGGAAGGTGCCGGTGAAGTTCGGCACGAAATTCCAGGCGACCGTCCCCGGGACCGGGGTCACGCTTCCCGTGGTGGAGACGACCACGGGCATGGCCTCGGACGTTGAAGTTCCTTTCGATGCGATCACGGAGATCGTGTACGGCGTACCGGAGTTCAGGTCCGGGATCGTGTACGAAGTCAAATTGCCTGCATCATGGATCACCGCGGGAATGGGCGGCGAGACCTGGACCATATAGCCGGTTGCGCCCGAGGTGGAGGCCCAAGTCACCGTGATGGAGTCGTCCGTCGACGACGCCGACCGGATGATCGGCGCATCCAGCATGCCGTCGGGCAGGATCGTGATGCGCAGAGTCGCCACGCTGGTGTTCCCGCCGGGATTCAATGCGACCTGGACCGGCTGATTCACATCCGAGAAGGGGAATCCGTAGGCGTCGGAGTTGGCAGCGATGATCGATGCATACTGATTGAAGAATCCGTCGTTCGTATTCCGCGCGCGGGCATAGGGTTGATTGTAGGGAGTCGTGCCGTACCAAGACGAGCTGTTCGAGCCGTACTTTCCGCCGAGGTACCCGAAGCTGAAGCCTGCGATCAGGTCGCGATAGATCGCCGCATAGACGTCGTCGTTCGCCACCTGCTGTGGATTATTCGAGGCGTTCTGCACCGTGTAGTTGCCGTTGTTCGTGTAGATCGCGGAAGCCAGGCTGGCTCCGTCGACCGTAAGCGGCTGACTGTCCGGAGTCGCTGCCTGCGTCATCGTCCCGGACAGCACGATCGTGCCGTTCGTGGCGAACGTGCCGGAATAGTTGTAGCTATTATTGCTCGGGGCGACCGATCCCATGTACGTCCCGGCAATGGTCACGTTCTGACCGGCAATCGAGTTGACGTATTTTTGCATGGAAGGATAGGAAGATGGGCTGATCTCCGGCGAGAGGAGGCGCGCAAACGGTCCCCCGGAAACGCCCGTGGTCGTGACAATTGCGCCGGGTGAGGCGAGCGCCGTCAGGGTGCGGAGAAGCGAAGTGGTCGAGGTGTAGAAGGTGAGCGTCTGAAGCACGTTGCTCGAGGCGTCGAGCGTCTCGAGCTTGAACGGAATGCCGAAGAAGTCGACCGCCGTCAAGTTCGCCGCGCCCGGATAGGTGAGTTCCACCTTGTCGAAACGAGGGCTTGCCACCAGGGGCTGCTGATTGTCAGGGACGCTCCCGTTGAAAGAGAAATAAATCCGGCCGGCCGAGATCGCGTTCAGGGTGAACTGGCTGGCCGTGAGAGTGGACAGTTGCGTCGGGACGCCAACGGAGATCGTATTGTTGGTATCGGCCCCCGTCCCCGTGAGGAGAATGTAGACCTGGTCGGAAGCCACGCCGGAGTTGTTGACGATCTCGACGGCGATCGAGGTCTGCTGGGCGGCGCAGGGCGCAGCAGCGGCGAGGATGAGAAGCAGGAGTGCGGCGATAGGGGCGATTCGATTCTTCATAGCTGTTCTTGCTCCGTGTGAGTGGTATTGGGGAGACGATCAAAAAATCGCCATTTGCCTGTTATTGCGATCTCCCCGGAGACAAGTGGAAAAGTGCAGGTAAACGCCATATCGGCCTCCCGGGAAAATTCCCCCTCTCATACGCATGATCGGCCTGGCAAGGCCAATTCGATAGGGGTATTTTCTACTGCCTGTCCGAGGGCCCTGCCGCCGCACTTCACGCGTGCGCCGGGATTCAAACCGCTGAACACTTCTCGTATGCAAATCGAAATGCTATTTGTCCGAAACACGCCAATATTTTACCAACCCCGCTCTCGGTCTTGCAAAAGAAATGGAATTAATGCATGAATACTACCAGAAAGAGTGGGAGGGGATTGAGGCCCGATAGCGGACCGCCAGCAGCCGTGCAGGTTTTGAAATAATACTGTTGCCATTGCGTTTGACGGGGTGACCATGGAGAGGCAAGAGAGGCTTTCGATTTTGTGCCCCAACTGCAAAAGGCTCATCAGCATCGATGAGTCTCCGTGTCCATACTGCGGATTGCGAAATCCCGGCTCGCGCTGGAAGAACACCTTCTGGACGGGAGGGTTCCTCAAAGCCGACCAACTCGTCAGGAACATCATCATCGTCAACGCGGCGATGTTCGTTTTGTCGATCCTCATGAGCCCGGCGGCCACCAGTTTCTCAGCGAACCCTCTCGATTTCCTTTCTCCCGGCAACAGGAGCCTCATCCTCCTGGGTGCGACGGGGAGAATCCCCATCGACCAGTTGCAGCGCTGGTGGACGCTCCTCTCCGCGAATTTCCTCCATGGCAGCATCCTCCACATCCTCTTCAACATGATGGCTTTGCGCCAGATCGCCCCCTTCGTCCTTCAGGAATACGGTGCGTCGCGGATGCTCGCCATCTTTGTCTTGAGCGGCGTCGGCGGCTATCTCGTCTCCTACTTCGCGGGAATCGGCTTCACCCTCGGGGCGTCCGCGGCAGTGTGCGGGCTCATCGGGGCGTCTCTTTTCTACGGGAAAAGCCGAGGGGGCTATTTCGGAGAGATGATCTACCGGCAGGTGGGCGGCTGGGCGGTCGGGATCTTTGTCTTCGGTTTCCTTTTTCCCGGTATCAACAATTGGGCCCACGGCGGAGGCCTCTTGTCGGGAATTCTCGTCGCGTTCCTCCTGGGCTACCACGAGAGAGTTCCGGAGAATCTCTTTCACAGGAGCCTGGGCGTCATCTGCGCCCTCGCCGCCCTGGGGTCGCTCGCCTGGGCGATCTGCTCGTCTTTTCTGATTCTCCTCTATTCGGGAGCGCGTTGATTTCTGGAAATATTACGTTTGTCACGATTCATGATGTCCCCGGAAACAGTGATTCAAACCAACCACAATGCAAAGGAGACCGAGGATGAAGCCTATTTTATTGACTGCTCTCGCACTGCTCGTGGCTGCAACGTTCAATGTTCCCGCATCGTACGCCGGGATGCAGGACGACGTGGATCAGGCCGTAAGCATCATTCAACGCTTTCAGGACATGCCTGAAAAATCCATTCCCAGAGAAGTCCTGCGGGACGCCAAAGGGTTGGCCATCATGACGGTCATCAAAGCGGGTTTCATCTTCAGCGGCCGTGGCGGCTCCGGAGTGGTCGTGGCTCGAGTCGGAAAGGGCTGGAGCGGTCCGTCAGCCATCGGCACGGGCGGAGCGGGGTTCGGCTTGCAGATAGGCGCCCAGGTCACGGAGTTCGTCATTGTCCTCAACACCTATGACGCCGTGAAAGCGTTCTCGCAAGAAGGAAACATCCAGTTGGGCACCGACCTCAGCGTGGCGGCCGGCCCCGTCGGCCGAAGTCTCGGGGCGGGAGTGACGCCGGTCGCCGCCGTCTATACCTATAGCAGAAGCCAGGGGTTGTTTGCCGGCGTTTCACTGGAAGGCACCGTCGTCGGGACGAGGAGCGAGGCGAACGCGAAGTATTACGGCAAGGTCGTTTCGCCCAAGGCCATTTTGTCAGGAGCGGTGAAAGCCCCCGCAGGCGCGAAGAGCCTTCAGCGAGCCCTCTCGAGACATTGATCCCCCACGATTCCGCCCCGGATCGCCGTGAAGCATGAAAATGAGGCCCTGCGCCCCCAAAATTCCCTTCGGCGCGGGGCCTTCCCACTCGTGGGCGTCACCCGGTTCTCTTGTCCAGGACGTTTCGGATCGTCTCGGCCGCAACCCGTACGTTCAACGGCTTTCCGAGCAAGGCGCGGATGGCTGGTTCCAAGGATTTCGCCGCTGCAATCCTGGTGGCGAGCCCCGTGCACAGAATGATGGGCATGTCCGATCGGATGCTGGCGATTTCCCGGGCGAGTTCCAGGCCGGTGATGTGAGGCATGGTAAAATCGGTGATTACGAGGTCAAAATCCTCCGGTTGCGCCCGGAAAAGCTCCAGGGCTGCGCGGCCGCTTGTCAGAGCAACCACGCTATACCCCAATTTCTTCAATATGTTTTGCCAGATATCCACCAGGGCGGCTTCATCGTCGACGAACAGTATCCTCTCGACGCCCTTCGGGATGGGCAATCTTTCCTCGGATGCCATGCCCGCCACGGCCTCGTGTCTCCGCAGGTACACCTGAAACGTCGTACCCCTGTCCGCTTCGCTGTACACGGTGATGGCGCCCCCGAGACGCTTCAGGATTCCATGGACCACTGCGAGTCCCAATCCGCTTCCTTTGCCCACTTCTTTCGTCGTGAAGTACGGATCGAAAATCCTTTCCATCGTCTCTTTGTTCATCCCGTGGCCGGTGTCGCTTACCGTCAACATCACATACTCGCCAGGCTCGACGTCCGAAAATGGAGGGATGGCGGCCGAATCGAAATTCACGTTGGCAAGACTCACCTGCAACACCCCTCCACCTTCTTCCATGGCATGCGCGGCGTTCGTGCACAGGTTGGTCAAGATCTGGTGGACTTCCACCGGATGCGTCAAGACCGAGGCGTTTTCACAAGCGATGTCCTCTTGGATCTCGATGGTCGAGGGAATGGAGGCTCTCAAAAATCTCATTGTCTCGAGGACTATGGGACAAATATTCACGAGCTTCCTTTCCAATTCTCCCCCGGAGCGGCTGACCGTAAGGATCTGCCTTATGACATCCTTTGCGCGGCTGCATGCCTTCAAGATTTCTTCGATATGCTTCATCTCCATCGACTCTTCGAGAAAGCTCGATTCCATCAGTTCCGCATAGCCGATGATGATCCCCAGAACGTTGTTGAAATCATGGGCGATGCCTCCAGCCAACGTTCCAATGGCTTCGAGCTTTTGCGCCATACGCAGTTGCTCTTCCAGTTTCTTGCGCCTGGAAATATCCCGCACGACCGCCTGCAATATCGTTTTGCCACGCACTTCCAGCCGGCTGAGCAGTATTTCCGCGGGAAAAACGGTCCCATTCCTGCGCCTGTGATCGAATTCAAAAAAACGAACCCCTTCCAGGTACGCCGATTCAATGTGTTCCCGGGCGACGGTGTAGGAATCCCGATCGTCCGGTTGTTTTGAAGGAGACAGTTCGCCCGGGTGTTTCCCCAGAAATTGATCCTTCGACGTGAAGCCGAACATCTCGATGGCGGTAGTGTTGCAATCGATATATCCTCCCCGGTCCAGGAGCATGATGGCGTCTCGCGAGGATTCGAAGAGAGTTCGGTATTCCTCCTCGGAGTTCACCAACGCAGCCTCGGTCCGCTTCCGGACCAGGGCCTCAACGAAACCCACGGCAAGAGTCTCGATGCTTTCCAGGTCATCGCGGTTGTAGTCCGTTTCCTTGTTGCCGAGGGCAACGACGCCGAAAACCACATCTCCATGTTTCAACGGCACCCCGAGAAAACGGATCAACGGTGGGTGCCCTTCGGGCGTTCCGGTCCGATCCGGATGCGAGCCGGGGTCGTTCACCATCAACGACAGCCCGCTCCTGAGCGCGGCCCCCCAAATTCCGCGGATTTCCATATCCCGCAGACCGTCTCCGGCAATGAACTCGGGCATTCTGCATGTCTTTTCGCCTGAATGGGCCATTGCGATTGTGGAAAAGAGTCCCGCTTCATCGATTTCGCCAATGAAGCCCATCCGGCTTCCGGTCAGCTCCTGCGCCGCCGCCAGGCACTTGCGGGCCACGTCCTCAACGCTTTCGCCCGTAAAGGTTTCCTGGAGCACCCTGTTGACAGCTTCCAGGAGCGCACTCTGCCTGAGAATCTGTTTGGAAGCGTTTTCCCGTTCGATCTCCCGTTGTTCGAGAGCTTCCGACATCCCGTCGAACGCTCGAGCGAGCATTCCCAACTCATCGCGGCCGTAGGGAGGTCCGGTGCGCACGCTCAAATTCCCGTCCGCCACGTCCCCGGTGACCTGGAGCAAGCCCCTTATCTGCCGTAGAATGAGGAATTCCGTGCCCCAAAAGGCCGCCGCAAGCGCAACGGCCAGGAGGATGCCGAGAAATACCAGGTTCAACCTCAACGCCTTGGTGACTTCCACATAGGCGGCCTCCCTGGGAATCCCCACAGCCACGTGCAGGTAGTTGGGAGAAGTGCGCCACAGCGTAGTGAACGCATAAAACCGTACAGCGCCATCCACACCGGCCACTTCGCAGACGCCTTCGGGCTTATCGAGCATCGTGGCGACGACGGGTGCTTCCGGCATTATCCTCGACGACCATAGCTCCGGGTTCGGATAGCGGACCAGGATTCGACCAAGATTGTCGACGACCAACAGGCATGTGTTTTCAGGAAAATGGCCTTCCCTGGCGACGCGGTTGACCCAGGAGAGATCCATCGAGGCGTATACGATGGCCTTCACACGGTTCATCGAATCGAGAGCGGGACGGGCGAGAGTCATGGCGGGCGCGCCCGCTCCGGAGAGGAAAGCGTAGTCGCTTGCGGCATAGTCGCGCGTTTCGAGCAAACGCTGGAAGAAAGAAGTCTCGGCGATGTTTTCATGGATTCGAGCGGGACCTGCGCTGCAGAAGACCCGTCCACCGGGGTCGACGGCGGCCAGTTCGATGCACGAAGGATGGCTTCTCTGCAAATGGGTGAAGATTTCGCTGCACGTCCGCGCCTCGCGTTCCTGCACGGAGGGAAACAGCGCCAGCGCAACCAGAAGCAGACGGGTCTCTTCCATCGCTTCATCGTGAGACTCCGCGAGGTTCCGAACCACCTGGAGGGCCATCGCATGCACCTCGGACATTTCGTGCTCCAACCTCTCCCGCGCAGAGTAAAGCGTCAACACGAACGTGGGAATGATCGCCAAAATGACCAGACATATCATGCGAGCGCGCAAACTGAGGGAAGGAACCCGCATTGCAACTGCCCTCCATTCCCGCGGGCCAATTGTGGCGCCTGCGGGATCAACCGCCGAATCAAATGACGGTGTGCTTGTCTCGCTGGTTGAACCAACCCGAAGAATTTACTCTACATTGATTCCAGGTGCACAGCCAATCAATAAAGCGGCCGGCTTGAAAACGCGGGTCCGGCGAAGCCGCTTCTCGCGGCATCGGGGAAAGGGGGGGTGCGGACTGGCGGCTGTCCCGCGTTGCAGGTCATGCCATCGAAAGTGTTTACAGCTTGACAAGCATGCGCATGAATGGTTAATTGAATCGCCTTCCAGAAGCAGTCATATAAGGAAAATCGCCAATCGATCGCTCTCGGAGAATGAGGGATGGGGTTGAAAACGGGAAGCCATTCCAATAACGCACTGCGGCTCCTGAGCTTCATATTGGTTGCTTTTATTGCTGTTTTCACCTGTGGAATCCATTTCTGCCACACCTGCTGCCTGCACAATTCTCTGCTATCGAGATCTCCTGCCTCTTTCTTCCTTTCCGCGTGCAAGAATTCGGCAGGCGATGCGAGCATTTCCGGCGATGAACCGTGTCTTGCCTGTTTGTTCTTGAGTTTCATCAATGCCGCACAAATCTCGCTTTTTCTGGTCGCATTGTCAGCCGTCGCCAGGGTGTCCAGGGTGTGTTCGCCGCGGGCAGAGACCTTTCCCTTCTGTTGTATCGCAACATCGCTCCAATCACGTGCGCCTCCCCGGCATATTCTTCCGACCCGACGCCTTCAATCCCCGTATCCGCGTACATTCTGAGCGGTCCACAGCGTGGAGCCGTGAAATGCTGGAGGAGAGACTCCCCGTGAAACACCGTCTATCTATTCTTGTCGTTCTATCGGCATGTGCCGTTGCGTTGATTTCCGGATGCGGCACGCTGACTTCTCAAAATCAAATTTCCGGCAATCTCCGGCCGTCCGGCGCGACTGCCCCAACGGCGCCGCAGCCGCCGCCTTCCGCTGCGCCTGCCAAATGCGAGCTTCCCGATCCGAATCATCCTTCAGTCGAGATCTGGGTGACGCGCTTTTCCGTGGAGAAGCACAAGTCCTTCCAGGCTCACCTGGACCGCGCACGCTTCTACGTCGTGCCCGCGCAGCAAGTCTTCGAGGCGCGCGGCCTTCCGAAAAACCTGGTGTATGTGGCGCTGGTCGAGAGCGGGTTTACCCCGAAAGCACGCTCCCATGCCAGGGCCGTGGGCATGTGGCAGTTCATTTCCACAACCGGGAAGCGCTTCGGGCTGGAACAAAACCAGTGGATCGACGAGAGATGCCATCCATTGAAGGCGGCCCGAGCCGCCGCCGATTATCTTTCCTTTCTCTACGATACGTTCGGCTCCTGGCCACTGGCTCTGGCAGCCTACAATTGCGGTGAGAAAGCCGTCCAGGACGCTTTGGATCGAAGCAGCCTCAAGACCTTTTGGGATCTTGCCGACAATGGGTACCTGCCCACCGAGACGCGCGAATACGTCCCCAAGGTGTTCGCGACGGTCAAGATCATAAGCAGTCCCGAGCAGTACGGCTTCCATTTCGATCCCGGCCACCACATATCGAGGTATGAAGCCGTGCCCGTACCGGGAGGCGTCAAGCTCTCGTGGGCGGAAAAACAGATTGGCCTTCCGGAGGCTTCGCTTCAGAACTGCAATCCGGAGTTGTGCCGGCCCGTCACTCCTCCAGGGTGCACAAATTATGAACTGTGCGTTCCCATAGGGAAAGGAGGAGACCTTTTGGCCGCCCTGGCGGAGTGTCCTCCCAAGATGGAGAAGTATCAAAGGGAAGAGGTTTCGGGCGCATCGGCATCTGTCGCTTCGTATAAAACAAGGCCCGGCGACACATGGACGAGCCTGGCCAGGAAGTACAAATGCTCCGCTCGATCGCTGGCTGCTCTGAACGGGTCGAGCACGTCCCGTCCGATCAAGGCCCGCCAGACGCTCAAGGTCCCCGCAGGGAAGACGCTGCTTGCCGCAGCGGATGTGAAAACGACGAAGAACAAAGACAAGGCCGCAGCCGCAACACCCGATAAGAAGCTGCTGTCAAAGTCGGGTAAGAAGCTCCCGCAGCCCGTCCATTATCCCATTCGCCAGGGAGACACCCTCTCGTCCATTGCCGGCAGATTCAATGTTTCCGTAAAGGAGCTTTGCGCTCGGAACGCATTGCGTCCAAACCAGAAGCTTATGCCCGGCGATGTACTGGTAATTCATACCTGCCAGCAGGATGTGAAACTCAATCTGAACAAATCTTCGAAAGCGAAGAGGGGATTATAATCGAGATCGACCGCCGGGTTGCGGCCAGCCCTGCAACATGATGGCCTGCGCCGGAAGGGGCCGTTTGAAAGCCATCCCGCCGATGGGTCAAATGTCCCCCCCCTGGGCCCGGGAGCCTTTCAACAAACCGCTATCTTTTCTCCCGCCTCTTCCGCTAAAATAAAACAGGGCAGGCGCCGCAATTCACATAGCTGGTTGAAAATCTGCGGGATGAATTGATAGACAGAGCGCCGTCCCGCTGTGGGAATGGCCTTCGTGGTTCAGGGCGACGAGCGGGTGATGCCTGCTTCTGTTGTTTGCGGGAAATCCAGGGGACAAACGCATGGCCAGAATCATATCGGTGCATTCGTTTCGCGGAGGTACGGGCAAGTCGAACACGACCGCCAATCTCTCGGCCCTTTTCGCTCTTCAGGGAAAGCGGGTCGGGGTTGTAGACACCGATATCCAGTCTCCCGGCATTCACGTATTGTTCGGCTTGAATGAGGACAGTGTGCCCCACGTGCTCAACGATTACCTGTGGGGCCGCTGCGACATCGAAGAGACCGCCTGCGACGTGACGAAGGGGCTGGGAACCGAGGTCCCCGGACGGGTCTTCCTCATCCCGTCGAGTATCAACGCAGGGGACATCGCCCGTGTTCTTCGCGACGGCTATGACATGAACCTGCTGAGCGAAGGTTTCCATCGCCTCGTCCGCGAACTTTCCCTGGATGCGCTTGTCATCGATACCCATCCCGGTCTGAATGAGGAAACACTCCTTTCCATCGCCATTTCCAATACGCTGTTGATCGTTCTGCGACCGGACCGCCAGGACTACCAGGGAACGGCCATAACGCTTGAAGTGGCAAAGGAACTCGATGTCCCGGAGATTCTGTTCCTGGTCAACAAGGTCCCGTCTTCATTCGACGAAGCCTCCATCAAGACTCTCGTCGAGGACGCCTACGGGTGTGAAGTCGCAGCCGTTCTGCCTCATGCAGACGAACTGATGACGCTGGCGAGCGAAGATCTCTTCGTGCTTCGGTATCCGGACCATCCGGTCGCTCATGCGCTCCGCCGGCTGGCTGCGAGATTGATTCCTTAGGCGACAGAATTGAACGGTTGTTCGGGGGCTGCCGCCATGTCTGGAACTTCGCGGGTTAAAGTCGGGTTCTACTGTGTACTCCTGGGGGTGCTCTATGGTTGTCTCAACGCCATATCCGGCGCCGTCCACCCGCCGGGATGCTCTTTTGTGGAATTGCGGCCCCAGGTGGTTCTTCCCATGTTTGCCGGAATCACCTACGGGCCGATAGCGGGCTTTTTCGTGGGCTGCCTGGGAGACAGGCTCGGCTATGCCATAACGGGGCTGAGCATTTTCCACGCCTGGAACTGGAGCATCGGGAACGGATTCATCGGAATGATCCCGGGGATCACCCATTGTCTCGGCATCGGCAGGATCAAAACCTGCCGCGAGTTCCAGATCATGCTGCTTCTGGTCCTCATGGCGTCGTTCCTCCCCATCGTCTTTGCCGCTTCACTGGATACGGTCATTTCACACGTGAGCTTCGAGGAAAGTGTCTATACGCTCATCTTGCCCGCCTTCATCACAGACGCCATATTCGGCCTCCTGCTCGTGCCCGCCATGCTCCTCGCGTCCCGAAAAATGCTCATCACCATCGAGACCCGCATCATGCTCATGACCGCATACCCGCTCATCTTCGCGGTGCTCATGACGTACACCTTCAGCAACTGGTCGATGTTCAGGGACCGCCTGTCGGATGCGTTGCTAATCCGCAGCTTTTATAACCTGGGTATTTTGTCGCTGCTCGTGCTGATCGGCGGCCTTGCTGCCGCCACGTTCCTGGCCAGGAGAATCACCAGGCCGGTGGTTTGTGTCACGAATGCCGCCGCTTCCATTGCCGGGGGCAATTATGAACCGTCCCCGGGTCTTCGGGACATAGCTTCCCGCGACGATGAAATGGGGCAGCTCGCCGTTGTTTTCGAAGACATGATGCAGAAGGTCTATGACCGCGAGCAGCAACTGAAGAATCAGGTCTGCGAGCTGAAGATCGAAATTGACAAAGCCAGGCAAGCGCGCGAGGTTGCGAAGATCACGGAAACGGATTACTTCAAGTGCCTGCGCGAGAAGGCCAAGAAACTGAGAATCGAGTGATGGCAAAAGAGAAATCGGCGGACAAAACGGTTGGAGGAATCCTTCAGTCTCTGATGACGTCGCCCCGTTTCGCGCGGGACGAGAAGAAGGAGAAGGCGCGGGGCAAGTCCGAGCTGACATCTCTGGGGGTTCTGCTCATGAGGCAGGACGACGGTCATTACTTCATCAACATGGCCGGCGTCCGGGTGTTCAGCGGCATCGCGGAATTCGTACAGTTGCTGGCGAGCAATCTCCTCCAGCAGAGTTTCACCGTTCAAGGCGACGTCATGGTGCAGCAACTGGTCGACGCGAAGCTCACACCGGAGCTTGCCGAGCTGGGCGTGGTTCATGTCTCCGTTTTCATCCGAAGCCGGGTCGCCCGCAATCTATCCGCGTGGCAGGAAACGTTCCGGCGGCAGATTCTCCTGGCTTTCGACGCTATCCAGAGCGCGAGGTGGGGAGGGTTGCTCTTTCCAAACTACTTCAATCTCGATGGAATGGAATCGCCGTCCTCTTCCGGCCTTCCGGCTCTAATCTTTCCCTTTCAGCTTGCCCCCCAGCGCGAAGGAGAGGGCTATTTCCTGCTGCTCGAATACGACCCGGAAGGCAGGTTCCTGCGAATCACCGTCGAGCGTATCGAGGATTCCCGCCTCCATCTCAAACGCATTCCCCATCGCGTCGTCGAAGACGCGGCACATCGCCACCCGCTGCACGATCTGGCGCAGACGGCTGAACAGATTTATCAGGGAATTCACAGGGAGTGTCAGAATCAGCAGGATGAATACATCGAGATTCCGGGACGCCAGCCCGTTCTTTTCGAGCGCCTGATCGGCGGAGGGATGAAGGACGTCGCCCTCATCAAGGTCCGATGGCCCCTGGAAGACTCCTCCTCACTTCTCTTCGACCGCGATCGCAGCAGTATCGCTCTGCTTTCCAAGACATTGCTCCTTTTCGAGGATCCGAGGATCATCGCCGTCCTGGCCGCGGGCAGCCTCCTTGAAATGTCCACGGGCTCGCACCGCGTGTTTCTGGACCTGTCGCGAGGGGGCTCCTGTCTGAACGTCAGTCTGTACGAACGGAGAGAAGTCGCCACGATGGACGAACATCTGGCTCGAATGCCCGCTTTGAAGAGCCTGGTGAGGGGAACGTCCACCCCTATGGAAAACATACGCGTGCTTCTAATCCACCACTCGACTTCGGAAGTCCTCGGTCTCATCCAGGCGTTGGACCGTCTCCATTGCGCGTTCGTTCAGACCCTTTTCATCAAGTACAAGGGAATCGTTCCGGACAAATACCTCGAAGCGCTCTTTACCCTGCCCGAAGATCGTTTTCGCTACCACGCCCTGCAACGGGTCGAGGTCAGGGACACCGTCGAGGGCTGTTACTTTCTCTCGGACCAGTATTCGCCCCTGGACGATCTCGAATCCGTTCAACGATTGCTTCTGAAAGGCGGACTGGATTATTTCGAGGCCATGAAAATTACGGCGGGGCATCTCTTCTTCGGAGAGGTCCTGAAAGCGAAAGAGATGGGACAGCGCCTGCTCCTGGTGGAAGACGGAGGCTACCTGGCGCCGCTCGTCAACCAGTTCTGCCTGGAGAACAAGACGCTCCGCGAGGCATTGAATTGTTTCGCGATCGACGCTTCCGATTCTCCCGAGCGCTTCAAAGCGGAAGACCTCGATTCGCCCCTGAGCGCATGGCTGGACGGCGTCTTTCCGGGCAGCATCGAACACACGCGAAACGGTCACGACCAGCTCCACCATCTGCAGGCCGAACACGGCAGACTCGCTTTCCCCGCACTCAGCATCGCCATCTCCCATCTCAAGAATATCGAGGAAGCCAGAGAGTGCGCATCGGCGCTCCTGGCCGCCGTCGAATCCATTTTCCATGGAATGGGGAAGCTTTTTTCCAGACGCCACGTCCTGGTCATCGGCTGCCGCGGCAACATCGGCCGCAATCTCGTGAAGGACCTGTCGCGGAGAATCGTTCACGGCAGTCTTTGCGGGATCGACATCAGTCTCGATGGCGGTTCCGCAAGACCTTACATCGGGAGAAAAACGGTTTACGAGCTCCCCGAAGAGGCGCTTCTCGATCTGGATCTCATCGTCGGCACGGCCGGCCGTTCGGTGTTGAAAGAGGACATCTTAGAGAAAATCGTTCTGGAGGGCAGAAGCGATTCCGTTTTTTTCGCCAGCGGGTCCACCAAGACCGTCGAATTCGCCGAGCTTTCCCGGTGGCTCCAAAAGCTGCTGGACGATCCCCATCCGCGTATTCGGGGTATCCCCGTCACCATACGCATGACGCCCGTCAAAGACCCTCAGACCGGCCTCATTCAGGGAAACCGGGCGCGCATCCGGTTCGACCGGCCATCCGCCTCGTCCCGCGCCTCAGGCGCCAATGTGTGCAAGGACCTCTATCTTCTGGGGGACCTGATGCCCATAAACTTTCTCTATTACGGCGTCCCGACCGAAATCATCGATGAAGTCCTTTGCCAGTTGCTGCTCGTCCTCATCGGGTTTGTGGAATCCATTCGCACGAACGCGCCGTTGCCTGCAAGGCTTCTTTCGGTGGATCACGAAATAGACGTCCATGCAAAACCCATCGGCTGACGCGGATACGTACGGAAATGCGCGCCGCTCAACGGCGCCGCGTGGGCGCTCTCTCGCGGCCCGGAGGCGTTGTGGGGCGGTGTGACGACGATCCGGGCGTCCGTCAGAGCCTGTCGGAAAGGATTTCTCCCGTGAAGCCGGGTACCGCGATCACACAGAGTCTGTTCTTGGGCGTCGCCGTCGTAATCACGTGGTGGATGCCCCTGCCGATGGCGCATAGTTCGTTTGCCGAGAGTTTTTCTTCCCAAATTCTGCCGGACGCGGGGTCGAGTAGCTTCAACTGAACCGATCCGTCAAGCACGAAGTAGATTTCAGTGAAGTCTGCGTGGTAATGAGCTTTCGTGGGTCCGATATCCTCGGCGATGACAATGGTGAGCGGCAGCCCCGCATCGAGTCCGAGGATTTCATGCAGGAGGCCGCACGTGCCGGTCTCGATCTTCACGTGGTTTTCGAGCTTCTTGACGAGCACTCCGCTGAAAGCGCCCGCACCCGGCTGCGATTCGCCGGGATTCCCGCCTTCGCTCGAATGGCATACGACCGCCGCACTCGTCAACAACGCCAACAGCCCCACACAACACACCGCAAAGCCCGCATGCTTTTTCATCATCGCTCACCCCTTTTTCGGTCGTTTGATACGAACCCCAACCCTTTGCCTTCTCGATGCGCACACCCGGTTTCGATTCCCTTCCGGGCCAATCCGGCGCCAGCCCGCATCAAGGGGCCGGTCAGGCGGGAAACACGATATCCATAGATCCTGGCCTGCTACGTATGGAGACGTCCCCTGTTTTCCATGGGTCGGCTCATGCCTTTCAATATCTCGAAACCGGAGGAGTTTGCACGGACTTTTTCAGATAAGGAGCGCGTACGCCCGATCCGCTGCGCTCGCGGACGATGGAGTCAGGCCAGGAATGAAGGCGGGAGCCCGTTCGTGATGGCCGTCCGGGAAACAACCGGACCGTTGCAAAGGCGGGTGAGGATGGTTGCTATCGTAGGGTGAAACGGGAATGCCGGGCCGGGAAGCCGCAGCGGTTTTCTTTATCTTTCCGGTCTTGCCGCGCTGCATAGCGAACGCCTGAAAGCGAGGATTCTTCGAGATCTGCCCGAGAAGTTCCCGGACGTTCAACAGGGATAGACGCTGCCGGTCTCAAGGATGCACCAGCCGTTTCGCGTTTTTCCGAGAAGAAGGTTCACCTGCCAGCCTTCCTTGCAGTGATCGGTGATTTCCTTGGGGATTCTCACTTCCACGATCCCGGAGGCGCTTCCTCCCGAAAGGAAGAGGATGCCGGGGTGGACCTTTTCAATAGTGAAATAATCGTCCAGTTCGGACGTCCAGTAGCGGGGGGCATGGTTCTGGGCGAATTCGTAGAGCAGCCTCGCCAGCCGTTCGGCCGCGGGCAACTCCCGCGCTGCTTCGCACGCCGCTCTCGTTCCCTTCACACACTGTTCCCGGTCGATGTGGCCGTTTTCTTCCAGCCATCGGATGAGTTTCTTCGTAACGGTCCCCGTCGCCTGAAGGAGGGCTTCGGAGGCCATCACCTTCCTGATCATGAAATAGTTCAGGAAATTGGAGAGAGAGGGCACTACTTTGTCCGGTCCGAAAATCACGCAGAACTCGAGATTCTTCTGGAAATAGAGTTTTTCATACAGGGCCACGTCCGAGGCGTTGTCCAATTCGTGATATCCGTGCCCGTTCAGGCAATGCCGCAGCAGATCGATCACTTCTTCATAGCGGTGATAGCTTCTCGTTTTCAGGCGGCTCTGCTGATCTCTGAGAAATTCCGAAAAAAGATCTTCTATGTTGGGTCGAGCAACAGTCGGGAAGGGGAGGACTTTGTTTCTGTTCTTCATCTTCTTCTCTCGCACGGTTCCACGACGAAACGGCATCCGGCTCTTTAAGCCCGGCTTCCGCAGTGAGGACAATATCTGAATCCAGGCTCCAAAGCGTAACCACACCGCAAGCATTTTCCCGCGTCGGCTTTCCGCCGATCTGCTCCAAGAAGCGCTTCCGAAGAAAACATGGTTCCGCACCGGTCACACGCCAGCACCGGCGTCCCACGCTTGACGGGGATCAGAGGAATGAAGAAGAGACTCAGGTAGTGATCGATGCGTTTCAGCCGCGCCTGCGCCAATCCGCATGCGGGGCAGAGCCTCGGCGTTTCATCCAGGGTTACCGTCCTGGGCTGAACCCCTCCGATGAAGAAGAACATCCATTCTCCTCCTCCCGCCTCAATCGGGCGCACAATTCCACAAATCGTATGGAAACTGAGAATGCCTTATATCACACTATCCGGGGAATGGCTATTCCGCAATGAAAAATGCCGAAAATGGAATTCGGGGGGGCAAAGTGTGCGTTTGGGAAGCGCTGTTTCGAGCCGAAGGAGAGGAATCTTTCTTTGCCGGAAGCAACGGAAATCACGGATTTCCCGCTGCTTCGCCCATCATTCGATATGGCCGTGAAGATCCGTTTCCACCCATCCGGCCGTGAAAACAAACCATTCGGGCAACTGGATGATTTCCCATGGTTTGTTTTCACGGTGGATGACGACGAGGCCCCGTGGCCACGTTGCGGCAAGACTTCAGCGGGTGGCTGCCTTCAAGGCCCGAACCGCTTCTCCAACCTTCGCAGGGAGCGCCGGATCGTCCAGGTGAGTCTCGATGAGCCGTTCGAAAGCGCTCCCCACGACCACTCCATCGGCCAGAGAGCCGATTTCGCGCACCTGCTCGGGGGTGGAGATGCCGAACCCGATGCAGATGGGCGTACCGTTCGAGTGCGATGCGAGTGTGCGCGCGACCTCCGAGATTTCTTCCACGTTCAGTCCCCCGCTGCCGGTGACTCCCGTCATGGAAACCAGGTACAGGAAGCCGGACGAACCCTTTGCAATGGACTCCATCCGGGAAGCCGGAGTCGTGGGAGCCGCCAGCCGTATCAAGGCAAGGTCGACGCCGCCCGATTTCGAGGTCAGTTCATCGGATTCTTCCGGCGGAAGATCGACCACCAGCACGCCATCCGCCCCGGCCGCCGCCGCGTCGCGGTAAAATTTCGCCGCGCCGTAAGCGAGGATGGGATTGTAATAGCTGAAAATCACGATGGGCGTGGTGTGTGCGCGGCGGATTTTTTCCGCCATTCCCAGCGCCTTGTGAAGATTCATGCCCACCTGGATCGCCCGCCCGGACGAACGTTGGATGACCGGCCCGTCCGCCGTCGGGTCCGAAAAAGGGATGCCCAGCTCCAGTATGTCCAGACCCGCGTCGCACATGGCTCCTATTATTTCCAGGGATCGGGCCTCCGAGGGGTCTCCCGCCGTAACGAACCCCACCAGGGCCTTTTCGCCCTTCTGACGCAACCGTTGAAAAACCGCTTCGATCCGATTCATGGTTCATCCCTCCGTCAAGTGCTCCGACACGATTCCCAGGTCCTTGTCCCCCCGCCCCGAGAGATTCACTATGATGAGGTCCGTCGAGGGCCGCCCGGCCGCCTCGATCGTGGCTTGGGCGAGTGCGTGCGAACTCTCCAGGGCGGGTATGATGCCTTCGAGGGAACAGAGTTCATGGAAAGCATGGAGCGCCTGGGAATCGTCGATGGCTTCGTAACGGGCTCGCCCGAAATCTTTCAGCAGCGCGTGTTCGGGTCCGACACCGGGATAGTCGAGGCCCGCCGAAATGGAGTGTGCCTCCATTATCTGCCCGTATTCGTCCTGCAGGATGTATGATTTCGATCCGTGAAGCACCCCGACTGATCCGGCGCAAAGGGTCGCGGCGTGCTTGCCCGTCGCGATCCCGAACCCGGCGGCTTCCACTCCCACCAGTTCCACGGGGTCTTCCAGAAAAGGATAGAAAAGCCCCATGGAGTTGCTCCCTCCCCCGACGCACGCAATCAGCATGTTCGGCAGCCGCCCTTCGGCGGCGAGGATCTGTTCTTTCGCTTCATCGCCTATGATCCGCTGGAAATCCCGAACCATCATGGGATACGGGTGAGGGCCGGCCACGCTCCCGATCACGTAGAAGGTGTCGCGAACCGCCGAAACCCAGTAACGCATGGCTTCGTTCATGGCGTCCTTGAGCGTTCCCGTTCCGGATTCGACGGGAATGACCTCGGCTCCGAGCAGCTTCATCCGCTGGACGTTGGCCGCCTGGCGCCGGACGTCCTCGGTCCCCATGAAAACACGGCATTCCATCCCGAAGAGTGCGGCCGCGGTGGCCGTCGCCACGCCGTGCTGCCCGGCACCGGTTTCGGCGATCACCTTCCTTTTTCCCATCCACCGGGCGAGGAGAGCCTGGCCCATCGTGTTGTTGATCTTGTGCGCGCCGCTGTGGGCGAGATCCTCCCTTTTCAGGTAGATGGCCGCGCCTCCGATTTTGGCGCTCAGGCGCGACGCGCGGAAAAGGGGCGTGGGGCGTCCCACGTAGTGCCGGAGGAGTTCCTTTAGCTCCGCCTGAAAGGCGGGTTCTCCGGCAATGCGCGCGTAGGCTTCCTCGAGTTCCAGGATCGCGGGCATGAGGGTTTCGGCCACGTACCGCCCGCCGTAGGGACCGAAATGCCCCAGCCGGTCCGGAACGTCCTCCGGCATCGGGAATCGGGGGCCGCACAGTTCAGCCTGTCGTCCGACATTCATTTGAAAATCCTCCTGAACTTCCCGGAGCCGCGGCTTTGGCAAACCGCCTCCAGAAAACGTCTCACCCTGTCAATATCCTTGCGCCCCGGTCGAGACTCCACCCCGGAGCTGACATCCACCGCATCCGGCGAGGCGGCGCGAATCGCCCTGCCGACGTTCTCGGGGCTCAACCCACCTGCCAGAATCACCGGGCGCCTGGCGGCCAGTTCCGCAGCGGCGCTCCAGTTCCAACCCATCGAATTGCCTCCCGGAAGAGGCCCCCCAGCGCATTCCACCAGGTACGCCTCCGCGTCGTAACCGTCCACCGAAGCGAAAGATGGATCGGCGTTCTCAAAGACCGCCTTGATGACTGCAATCCCGGCCCGGTGGAGTTCTTGCACCAGCGACGGCGGTTCCTTTCCGTGCAGTTGAACGGCCTTCAAGCCGCATCGCTCCACCTTGCGCATGATGGCCGAGCACCCTTCATTCACGAACACCCCGACGCACGGAACCTTCGGCGAAACCGCGCGACAGATGCTCCGGGCGATCTCCTCGCTCACGTATCGAGGGCTAGGGGGATAGAACACGCAGCCGACGGCGCTCGCGCCCGCTTCGGCGCAGGCGGAGGCTTCGTCCTCACGAGTCAGGCCGCAGATCTTGACCTGGGGACAAAGCGCCGCCGCCCCTTCGGAAGCTTCTCCGTTCCGTGACTCTCCCGGCGGGTTTCGCCCTGCTGCGCCTGATTCCCCTCGCACAGCGGCGCTGGAAATTCCCGATCTTTCGTTCATGAATTCATCCCCCCTCACCCTGACCCTCTTCCACAGGGAGAGGGAACCCTGATTCAACAACATTGACCCTACTCCAGACCCAACAGCCGCCTGATGTGGTTCTCGGGGTCGCTCGCTCTCACGAGGCTTTCTCCGATGAGAAAATTCCAGATTCCCGCGTCGAGGAGCCGCTCGACCTGCGCCCTTTCCCCGATGCCGCTCTCCGCCACCGCCACCTGTCCGGGACCGAGAAGGGCAGCCAGTTCCACGGAGGTCCGGACGTCGGTCTTGAAGGTCCTGAGGTCGCGGTTGTTGATGCCGATCAGCCGGGCTCCGGCCCCGGCCGCGGTCTCCACTTCCCGCGCCGAATGGACTTCCACCAGGGCGTCCAGTTGCAGCCGGCGGCAGAGGTCCAGGCATTCGGCGAGAAGGTCCGGCGGGAGAGCCCGGACGATGAGGAGCACCGCATCGGCCCCCATGACCGCCGATTCATAGACCTGGTAGGCCGAGATGAGGAAGTCTTTCCGCAGAACCGGCAGGTTCGCCGCCGCCCGCGCCGCTTTCAGGTCCTCGGGACCGCCGTGGAAGAACTCGCGGTCGGTCAGGACGGATAGGGCGGCCGCGCCTCCCTTTTCGTAGGACCTGGCCAGGGCCGCAGGGTCGAGATCCGCGCGGAGGATTCCTCGCGATGGGGAGCCCCGCTTGATTTCCGCGATGATGTTCCCCCCGAACCGGACCGGGGCCGCGAGTTTCCCGAAAAAGGGTCTGCGGCTCACGGGTCCGGAAGCCCTTTCCTTTAAAAGATCGAGCGGAGCCGCTCTCTTCGCGGCTCCCACTTCTTCCCTTTTCTTATCGAGTATTCGAGTCAAGAAATCCTCAGCCATTGTCTTCCGACTCCTGCATCCCATCAGCCGTTTTCGCGGGTGTAGCGAACCAGCGCATCGAGCTTCGCCGCCGCCGCTCCGCTGTCGATGGCCGCTTCAGCCCGCGCGATGGCCGGAGGAAAATCCTCCGCCACACCCGCGGCGATGAGCGCCGCCGCCGCGTTCACCACTACGACGTCCCGCTTCGGCCCCTTCTCCCCGTTCAGGATTTCGGTGGTGATCCGCGCGTTCTCCGCCGGATTGCCGCCTTCGAGGTCGCCGGGCCGGGAATTCCTTCCCAGGAGTTGCTCGGGCGTCAGGTCGTAGGTCCGGATGAGGCCGTCCTTCAGCTCCGATACGCGGGTGGGAGCGCACACGGTGATCTCGTCCAGGCCGTCGTGGCCGTGGACCACAAAGGCGCGCCGGGTTCCCAGGAGACGGAGCGCCTGAGCGAACATCTCCGTCAGGTCCGGCGCGTAGACCCCGAGGAGCTGGCAGTTGGCGCCCGCGGGATTGGTGAGCGGCCCGAGCATGTTGAAAATCGATCGGATTCCCGTTTCCTTTCTCGCTCTCGCGGCATGCTTCATCGCGCCGTGGAAGAGGGGAGCGAACAGAAAACCGATGCCGACTTCGCGAATGGCTTCCTCGACGATTTCAGGCGGAACGTCCAGCTTCAGCCCCAGGGCTTCCAGCAGGTCCGCACTCCCGCATCGGCTCGACACGGAACGGTTCCCGTGTTTGGCGACGGTCACGCCGCAACCCGCGACGACGAACGCCGCGGTGGTAGAAATGTTGAAGGTTCCGGCGCGATCTCCGCCCGTTCCGCAGGTGTCGACCACGGTGTCGGCGGCGGCCTGAATCCGCGCCGCTTTCCTGCGCATGGCCCTGGCCGCTCCCGCAAGCTCCGAGAAGGTCTCCCCTTTGGTCGCAAGGGCGCCCATGAAGGCACCTATTTGTGCGTCCGAAGCGCCGCCGGACATGATCTCGGTCATGGCTTCGGTCATTTCCTCTTCGTCCAGATCCTGCTTTTGCACGATTTTTCTGAGTGCGTCCTGAATCATTGGCTGTTCTCTCCTCCATTTCCGTTGGCCCTGGCGAGAAAATTCCTCAAAAGCCGCTTCCCCACGAGCGTCATGATGGACTCGGGGTGAAACTGAATCCCCTCGGTCTGATGTTCTCTGTGCCGGATTCCCATGATTTCGCCGTCTTCGGCCAGAGCCGTCACTTCCAGGCACGTGGGAAAATTGTCCCTCGATACCGCGAGAGAATGGTACCGCATGGCCTGGAAAGGACTCCCGATGCCTCGATAGACCGTCTTGCCGTCGGCGGTCACGTTGGAAACCTTTCCGTGCATCAGTTTCTTTGCGTTGATCACATCCCCGCCAAAGGCGATGGCTATGGCCTGGTGGCCGAGGCAGACGCCCAGGATGGGGATCTTCCCGGAAAAGGACCGGATGAGATCCACGGAAATCCCGGCGGTCTCCGGCCTGCACGGCCCCGGCGAGATCACGACCCCCGAGGGATTCATCGCCGCCACGTCATCGAGGGTGACGGCATCGTTTCGGACCACCTGCACCTCCGCGCCGAGCATCTGAAGATACTGCACGAGGTTGTAGGTAAAGGAATCGTAGTTGTCGATCACGAGTATCATGGTCTTTTTCCTCCCTTTTCACTCGCTCCCGTAGAGCAACTGGAGCGCCCTCTGGATGGCCATCGCCTTGTTGATCGTTTCCACCCGTTCCGTTTCCGGGTCGGAATCGGCGACTATGCCGGCGCCCGCCCGAACGGTCAGCCGGCCGTCTTCGATGCAGGCCGTGCGAATGGTGATGGCCAGGTCCATGTTACCGCTGAACGATACGTAGCCGATGGCGCCTCCGTACGGCCCGCGAGGCTCCTTTTCCAGCTCCGAGATGATCTCCATGGCCCGGACCTTCGGCGCGCCCGAAAGGGTCCCGGCGGGAAATGTGGCCCGCAGGAGGTCCCAGGCGTCGGAGCCGGATTTGAGATCGCACGTGATGTTGGAAACAAGGTGCATGACGTGGGAATAACGCTCCACCACCATGAGGTCCGTAACCTGGACGGTGCCGACTTCGGCCACGCGTCCGAGATCGTTCCGGCCGAGGTCGACGAGCATCAGGTGTTCGGCCCGTTCCTTGGGGTCCTGGAGGAGTTCGTCGGCCAGCCTTCGGTCTTCCTGCTCCGTTTGCCCGCGGGGGCGGGTCCCGGCAATGGGCCGGAGGGTCGCAACGCCGTTTTCGAGCCGCACCATGGTCTCGGGCGAGGAGCCGACGAGGACCGTGTCTCCCAGGTGGAGGAAAAAGAGGTAGGGAGACGGGTTCACGTAGCGTTGCGCCCGGTAGAGGAGCCAGGGGTCGGGCGCCGAAGGGGAGGAGAAGGACTGGGAGATGACGGTCTGGATGACGTCGCCGTCATGGATGTATTCCTTGATCCTGGAAACCCGGGCGCGGAAGGCTTCGGGAGCCGTCTGCGGTTCGAGCCGCGGGCGCATGCCGGAGACGCGGCCTGGCGCGGGCAGGGGGCCGTCGAGAAGGGCGTGCATCGCGTCCAATGCCCGTAGGGCTCCGTCGAACGCGGCGTCCGGGTCCCCGTCTTCCAGGAAGGCGTAAGCCACCAGGGTCAGCGTGTGCCGGACGTTATCGAAGATGAACAACCGGTCCGGGATGACGAAGTGGGCAAGAACCGTGTTTTCGCCGGCGTCGATGGGAATGGCCTCGAAAAAGGACACCGCCTCGTAGGCCAGGTAGCCGACCATCCCTCCCCAGAAGCGGGGGAGTTCCGGCAGGGAAACCGGTTTGTAGCGGGCCATGATCGACCGCAGGACCGCCGCCGGGTCTCCTTGGTGCGGCAGATCGCGTTTGCCGGCCGCGTCCTCCGTCTCGACCCTGTCCCGGTATACCTTCACCGTACAGCGCGGAGACATCCCGAGGAAGCTGTACCGTCCCCAGCGCTCGCCACCCTCCACGCTTTCGAGCAGGAAAACCGGCCCCTCGCCGTGGTAGATCCGGGCCAGCGTCGAGAGCGGGGTTTCCGTGTCCGCCAGGATCTCCATGCAGACCGGAACGAGGTTGCCGCGCTCGGCCAGGCCGATGAATTCCTTTCTTTCGGGGTACTGCTTCAGTCTCATGTGCGTCACCTCGCGTGTGTCTCATTCCTCGGTTTCGAGTGGTTTGAACATGTCGAAAATCGGCGCGATCTGCCTGCAAAGGTCGTGGAACTGTTCGGGGTAAAGGGACTGTGCGCCGTCGCTGAGAGCGGTTTCCGGGGCGTGGTGGACTTCGACCATGAGCCCGTGGCACCCCACCGCGATGGCGGCCCTGCTGAGAGGGATCACCTGATTTCGACGTCCCGCGGCGTGGCTCGGATCGACGATGACGGGAAGGTGGCTCTCCTTCCGGACGACGGGGATCGCCGACAGGTCGAGGGTGTTGCGGCTGTGATGGGCGAAGGTCCGGACCCCCCGTTCGCAGAGAATCACCTTGTTGTTTCCGCCTTCCATGATGTACTCGGCCGCCATCAGCCATTCTTCGATGGTAGCCGCAAGACCGCGTTTCAGGAGAATGGGCTTCTCCGATTTCCCGGCGCGCCTGAGGAGCGTGAAGTTCTGCATGTTGCGCGCGCCGATCTGGACCACATCAGCATAGGCTTCCACGAGATCGAAAACCTCGTGGTCCATGGCCTCCGTGACCACGGGCATGCCGGTTTCCCCGCGGACGGCGGCGAGGATCTGGAGGCCTTCTTCCCCGAGTCCCTGGAAGGCATAAGGGGAAGTCCGCGGTTTGAAGGCCCCTCCCCTGAAAAGGTGCGCGCCCGCTTCCTTCACGTGCCGTGCGATGGTCAGCGCCTGGTCCAGGCTCTCCACCGCGCAGGGACCGGCGATGATGGTGAGGTGGCCGTTTCCGACCTGCACCCCGCCAATGTCGATCGTCGTGTCTTCCGGCTGGAACTCGCGGCTCACGAGCTTGTAGGGGCGGGTGACCGGGATGAGTTCCTTGACCCCGGGGAGGCTGAGGAAGGGGGACGCCTCGACGGGACCATGGTTGTGCAGAACCCCGATGGCCACTCGTTGCCCCCCCGGCATCGGACGAGCCGTGTATCCCCTCGCCTCGACGGCAGCCACCACTCTGTCGATTTCAGCAGGCGTCGCCTGCTTCTTCATAACGATTAACATGTTCCGGACTCCTTGTTTCGTGTTTGCCATTACGTTCTGCATGGTTTTCCGCGTTCTCTCCCGACCGTCCGGCGCCGCCTTCCCATCCAAAAAAAGGGGCTGCGGAAAAAGACCCGCAGCCCCTTCGAAAACGAAAGGACCGCGGGCCAGGTGGCCCGCGGTCCTTTTATCAACACATTCAGCTGATGGCTCAGCCGGTTAAGACCTTATCGGCACACCTCCCCCGCCGGTCTCGAGCCACCACCAAAAGCATGCTGTCGAATTGAAATTTCTGGAATCACACATCCTTCATTATCCTTCTCAGATAGAAACAGAATTGAAGCTAACAGGCACGCCGTATTCTGTCAAGGCATTTTTTCAGGAGTGTGCCGGTTGTGCGCCCCGGTTCCGCTCGTAAGTTGTTGCGTTCTCTTTCATTGTGCATTATATTATGAAATGATTTGCGGATCTCGGGATTCTCTGCCGGAAGCTGGGCGCCGTTGAATTCACAAGATGTTTTCTCTCCTGAAGGTTTTTCTCGAAGCCGCGCATCCGCGGTCTGTCCCGTGAGGAATAGAGGATTGTCTGCTGAACTGCCGGAACGTCGCCTTCAAGCCGGGGACCGGGTTTTCCTCTCGCCATTTCGAACGAAGCGTGAAATATTACAGCCTGTGCAAGGCTGGGGATTTGTCCGTTCAATCAAGATGACGGATCGCGGAGGATCGGGGCAGAACCGAAAGGATCGCGACACGGGGTTCCATAACCTCGAAACGGGAGGCTCGCATGCCGCCGGAAATCCACCTGCTGGATTTGGTTACAAGAGAAAAGCTTGAGAAGATCCTCCAAGGCTTCACGGAAGTTGCGGGGGTCGGCGCCATCATCGCGGATACACACGGCCGGCCCATCACGAACCCCCACCGATTCACCGACTTCTGCCATCAATTCTGCCGCTCGACGGCGGAGGGAAGACGCAGATGCTACCTCAGCGACTGTTATGGCGGCATCGAAGCTCTGCGCGTGGGCAAACCGCCCATATACCATTGCCTGAACGGGGGATTGATGGACTGTGCCGCCCCTATCATCGTGGATGGCTGCCACCTGGCCACCGTGCTTTGCGGCCAGGTCCTGGATGAACGCATGGAATCGGACGTCGGGCAGCGCAGGGCGCGCGCCATCGGTGTAAAGGACGTCGACGGGTATCTCGAAGCGCTGGAAACCGTGCCGCTGATGGACCGCAGCCGGCTGCTCAACATTGCGAATCTCATGGCCGCCATCACGCAGACCATCAGCGAATTGGCTCTACAGCGCCACCTTCAGCACAAACTATCCTCCAGGTACCTGCACAAACTCGTCAACAGCGTCTCCGACTGCATCATTTCGACGAACCTGCAAGGCGTTATCTCCATGGTCAACGAGGCGGGCGTCGAAATGTTCGGGTACGAAGCCGTGCAGTTGATCGGCGAGTCGATCACGACTCTTTTCGGGGATGAAGAATCGATAAAGGCCTACCTGCGGCAGTTGCGGCGGAAATCCAAGAGCAAGCCCCAGATTCAAATCAATGCGGTCAAAGCGGGCCGGGAGCATTTCCCGGTCCAGGTTTCCATTGCGAAGATCGGTGGAGGAAGCTCGCAAAGCGCCGATTATGTGACCGTTATCCGTGACGTGTCCGAGCAGATAAAGGTCGAACGCATGAAGGAAGACCTCATCGGGATGGTGGCGCACGACATCAAGAACCCGATCTTGTCCATGCAAAAGGCGATGGAGCTTCTGGTCAACGGCACGCTCGGTCCTCTTGGACCGGGGCAGGCGGCCATCATGCGCATGGCATTGGACACGAGCCACCAATTGTATGGAATGGTGAGCAACCTTCTCGACATTTACCGCCGGGAGAACGGGCAGTTCCTTCTCGATAAGACCACTTTCGACATGACGGAAATCGTCGTCGAAAGCATCGGTCACCTGAGACTTTTCGCCCAGGACAAGGAAGTGACCATACATTTCGAGCCCTTCCAGCGAGTGCTTCCGGCTGAAGGAGATCGGGACCGGATCGCGCGGGTCTGCGTAAACTTGTTGGAAAACGCCGTCAAATACAGCCCGGAGGGCGGAAAGGTGGCGGTCGGGTGCAGACCCCTGAAACCTGAAGAGGGAGATTTGCGGGCTCACGCGTCCCGCGGCGCGGGATCGCCTGTGACGGCGCTGGAGACGTCCTGGATTCAGGTTGCCGTGTCCGACGGGGGGCCGGGAATTCCCCAAGAGTACCACGAAGCGGTCTTCGAGAAGTTCTTCACCATGGAAACCGGCAGGACGCAGGGGAGAAAGGGACTGGGACTGGGTTTGACCTTCTGCCGGCAGGTTGTCGAAGCCCACGGCGGGACCATCTGCGTCAGATCGCCCACGTATGAAGACGCCAAAGGCGCGGCGCGGGGCTGCGACTTCGAGTTCATCATTCCTGCCGGGATCGAGGATTGACGGCCAACGAAAGCGAACTGCCCGCGGCTGACGGAGGGCCGCCGCTCCATGTTCGGTGAGAATCACAACGTCGGACGCCAACCGTTGCGCGTGTTCCTTGCCGACGACCATCCGCTCTTGCGCATGGCCGTACGCATAAGCCTCAGCCAGGAAAAGGATATTCTGGTGGTTGGCGAAGCGAGCGACGGCTACACGGCCGTCGAGAAGATACAGGAATGCGTGCCGGACGTTGTTGTGATCGATGTCGAAATGCCGGGTCTTTCGGGCATTCGCGCCATCCGCCTCCTGCGAAAGACGCTGTCCGAAATGAAGATCCTCGTCCTTTCGACCTACAACCGGGAGGAGTACGTCCGCGAGGCCATTCAGGCGGGGGCGGACGGGTACGTTCTCAAGCGGGTCGGCATCGACGAACTCGTGAGGGTCATCCGGGCCTTCGGGTCTGGCGAGCGGGTGGTTTCCCCCTATCTCATCAATCTGGCCATGGGCTACGATCCCGCCGGTGCGCCTCCTGAAGAACCCGAAGGGCCGCTCTTGACCGCAAGAGAGAAGGAAGTGCTGCAAGCGATCGCCGAGGGGAAGCAAAACAAGGAAATATCGAGAGGCCTCTGCATAAGCACCGAGACCGTGAAGAGCCACGTAAAGAACATCTACGGCAAGCTGAATGTGAAGAACCGCGCCGAAGCCGTCAAACTCGCCGTAAAAATGAACCTGCTGCATTGAATCTGAAATCACAGACACGACGATTCGAATTGTCCCCTAGACCCGATGAGCCGGAGGCGACGTCATGAAGATCCTCTTTTGCGGCAAGGCCTTTCCCAACGGTTTGGAATTGTTGAAAGCACTCCTGCCCAATGAAGATGTTTTCAATTGCGCGGCGGAAGACGTTGTCAGGCTCGGTATGGGGGCTGACGTTCTCATTCCCATGATGCACGGGCTGGAACCCGAATTGATCGGAGGCTCCGCCGTGAAATTGATCCACCAATGGGGGGTGGGGCTCGAAGGCGTCGATATCGCTGCTGCAACTGCACGGGGCATAATGGTTTGCAACGTCCCCGGAGACGCCACCGCCAACGCCGATTCCACGGCCGAGCATGCCCTCTTCCTGATGCTTGCCGTCGCCAGACGCATCCACGAATGTTTCAGCGCCTTCCATCGGGGTCTCTGGGGGATTCCGTTGGGTCAGGCTTTGGGAGGCGGCACCGCTCTCATCGTGGGACTGGGAAGGGTCGGCAAGGCCCTGGCCCGGAAACTGGCGGCGCTCGGGATGAACGTGCACGCAGTGCGGCGTACCGCCGATATTGAAACGGAAGCGGCCATCGGCCTGGCCGGCGCGGGCGGCATGTCCCAGCTCTACGAGATGGCGTCCTCTGCCGATTTCGTCATATCCACCATTGCTCTGGCCGACGGCACAAGAGGGCTGTTCGACCGGGACCTGTTCCGCGCGATGAAGCCCTCGGCTTTCGTGATCAATGTCTCGCGGGGGCCCGTGATCGATGAAGCGGACCTTGTGGAGGCGCTCCGGACCGGCGAAATCGCGGGCGCCGGACTGGATGTGTACGCGCGGGAGCCCCTGGACCCGTGCAGTCCGCTTCTGACCCTGCCAAACGTTGTTTTAACGCCGCATATCGCGGGAGTGACGGCCCAGAATTACGACGGAATCGCAAGAATTCTCGCCGGCAACATCTTGCGCGTGAAGAGTGGCAAGCCGCCCATGTATTGCGTGAATGAAACAGCGCTCACGGCTCAGAGGATCCTCTGACGGCCACGGGCTAAAGCAAGTCCATAAGCAGCAATTCCCGGATTTATCCCCTCGCATCCCCCGTCTCCCCCGTAAATCACCCATTCGGGGGAGTCGATTTCACACCTTTGAGCGATTTCAAAGCAAACGGCAGTGTGGTCTCCTTGTTATCGAAAAAACTCCGTCTCGTGATGGCGGATCGAGGCCGCTTCGGGATCATGGTTTGCGGGCGTCCATGGACGGCAGGCGGCCGAGGGGACACAGCAGTCCGGTGAATGAATCAGGTTCTGGATGGATTCTCCCGCGCTCGTGAAGTGGATTTCGTGCGATTCACCCGGTCCCGGTTCCCAAGGAAACAACGGCTGGACGGCTTGCCCGGCAGATCCGGGGCTGTTGCCGACGCGCTTTCTCAAAACATGCGGTGCAGGCGGCGCGGCGCCGTCGTCTTCAGAACTGACTTTTTCAGCAAAGGAGGAAAGAAATGAGCCGGATGTTGCTTGCGCCAGGTCGTTACGTCCAGGGTCCCGGAGCCGTCAATGAGATTGGAGAGCACGCCGCCAGACTGGGTTCCAAGGCCTTGCTCACGGGAGGGAAAACGGCTCTCTCCACCTGCGGCAAGGCGATAGAGGCGAGCCTTCAGGCGGGCGGAGTCGGTTGCCATCAGGAACCGTTCGGAGGCGAGTGCAGCGACGCGGAGATCCAACGGCTGATCGTGACGGCGCGTACCAAGGGCGCCAACGTGATCATTTCGGCGGGCGGCGGGAAAGCGATCGACACGGGGAAGGCCGTAGCCTTCGAGATGAAAATCCCGGTCATCATCGTTCCCACCATCGCCGCGACGGATGCTCCCTGTTCGGCTCTCTCCGTGGTGTACACCGAAGAAGGCGTCTTCGAACGCTACCTGGTTCTTCCCAAAAATCCCGATTGCGTCCTCGTGGATACCAGGATCATCGCCCAGGCCCCCGTCGGGTACCTGGTATCGGGGATGGGGGACGCGCTGGCGACTTTCTGGGAAGCGGACACGTGCGCGAAGAGCTGCAAACCCAACGTGCTCACGGGGGCCTCTCCCCCCACCCTCTCGGCCGTAACGCTTGCGCGCCTCTGCTACGATACCCTCCTGGAACACGGCTTCGCGGCCAAACTGGCCGTGGAAAAGCAGGTGGTCACCCCGTCTGTGGAGGCGATCGTCGAGGCCAACACCTTGCTGAGCGGCCTGGGTTTCGAGAGCGGGGGGCTGGCGGGAGCCCACTCGGTGCACAACGGCTTCACCGTGCTCGAAGCGTCCCACGGGAAGCTCCACGGTCAGAAAGTGGCCTTTGGAACGCTGACGCAACTGGTGATGGAAGGGCGAAGTTCTTCTGACTTCCAGGAAGTGGTCGAGTTCTGTCTCAGCGTGGGACTGCCCGTCTGCCTGGAAGATATCGGGCTCGTGGATCCCACACGGGAAGATATCCGCAGGGTCGCCGAGGCGACGACCGCGGTGGGAGAGACGATTCACGCCACATGGTTCCCCGTGACTGCGGACAAGGTCGAGGCGGCGATCTGGGCGGCGGACGCCCTGGGGCGGGAGTATTCGGATCTGGGCTGATTCACGGTTGGCTCGAATTGGCTCTTGCCCGCCCCCCCCGAAACGGGGTCGAAGAAATTCTCACCTGGAAGGAATGTGATTCAGCGAAATCGACATGGCGTTTAGCCGTCCCAAACGACGGGAGCATACTGCGGAGAAGGGAGTCAAATAATGGAACCGTGGAGTCTCAATACACTGTTGATCTGCTTTGGCGGAGGCATTCTCGGCACTGCTTTGGGGGGACTGCTCTCTTTCGTTTTCTGTTCGTTCACCATTTTTGCCGGTTGTGCTTTGGTTCTGGCCGGCGGCTCCGATTTCGTCCTGTTGCAGGTTGGCCTTGGACCCGTTTTCGGCCCGCATGCGGGGGGGTTTGCATCCGGTCTCGCGGCCGTAACCTACGCCGTTTCGGTGAAAAAGAACCTGGAAAAACCCGCTCTGGGGCTGGGCGCCAAGGACATCCTCTCGCCGTTGATGGGCACATCCTGGGACGTGCTCCTGGTGGGCGGGATCGTGGCGGTTGTGGGCCATGTGCTGCTCCAGGTGCTGACCGCGATTCCAATCGTCAAGATGTTCGATTGCATCGCCTTGAGCCTGGTGCTCACCACCCTGGCGGCTCGATTGCTCTTCCAGAAGGAGATGCCCTGGGGCAGCTCGGAGTCCATCAAGGAATGTGGCTACCTCGGGTACAAATGCCAGTGGATCCCCTGGATGAATGTTCCCTCGAAACAAATCGTTTTCGGGTTTGGAGTGGGACTCTTTTCCGGCGCACTGGCCATGGGTACGAAAAGCATTCTCGACCCCATGGCGGCTGCCGGGAAAATATCAGCGGCCGGAGCCTTCGTGGTCCCGCTGATAATGTGTTTTTCCATTGCGGGCTTCAGTCTGATAGCGCTGGCGCTCGGCACGCTGACCATCGATCTACAGGGCGAGATTCAGAAGGTCCCGGTGTGGCACTGCCAATCCATACTGGCCGCCCTGGCCTATTTGTACTTCGGGTCCATCCTGGCGGCGGGCATCGTGGGCATCTGCGCCGCTTTCATGCAGGATCTCACCGCCCGGCTCTTCTGGAACCACGGAAGCAACCATGTGGACCCACCGGCTTGCGCCATTGCAGTCGGCACGCTCATCTTGAACCTGGTGCATACGGCAATATCCTGATGATGCTCCGGGTCGTTTGCTGGAACGTGGCGCCTCGGATGCCCGGATGTCTGAACCTTTTCGCAGCGGGATGCGCCCTGATTCTTCGGAGCGGCCGGGGACGCGGGAGCGGAGCAAGCGGGGAGCAAGGCGGGCGCCATCCATGTCAGTCAATGATTCTTTAGTGTCTACAACTAATTACTGGAGGATTCCAAATGGTGAAAGAAGCTCTGGGAATGATCGAAACACGTGGCCTGGTCGCCAACATCGAAGCGGCGGACGCCATGGTGAAGGCGGCCAACGTGGCGTTGGTCGGGCAGATGAAGATCGGGGCCGGTCTGGTGACGGTGATGGTGCGCGGGGACGTGGGCGCGGTCAAGGCGGCTACCGATGCGGGAGTCGCTGCGGCCAAACAGGTGGGGGAAGTCATTTCCGTCCATGTCATTCCCCGGCCGCACCAGGACGTGGAGAAGATTTTGCCGAAGGCGCCCGAAAGCGCGGAATGATCCGTCCTTTGCCGCTTTCATAACCGCCCTGATCCCTAATCGAGGAGGGATTCCGCAATGCAGGAAGATTTGATCGCACGAGTCATGAAGGAAGTGATGAACCGATTGGGTTCCAGTTCCTCTGCCGATAAGGCGCCCCCGCAAGAGAGCAAAAGCAACCCGATCGCTCCGGCGAACCTGATTCAGCTCACCGAGTTCGTGGGCGCAGGGATGGGAGACACGCAGGGGATTGTCATCGCCAACCTGGACCCCATCATTCACAAGATGATGGGCTTCGACGCGAAGTACCGTTCCATCGGCGTCATAGGAGGCCGGACGGGAGCCGGACCGCAGCTCATGGCCGCGGATGAGGCCATCAAGGCCACGAACACCGAAGTGCTCTGCATCGAGATGCCCAGGGACACCAAAGGGGGAGCCGGCCACGGAAACCTCATCATTTTCGGCGCAGAGGACGTCTCGGACGCACGGCGCGCCGTGGAAGTCACCCTCGAGATGCTGCCCAAGTATTTCGGCGACGTGTACGCGAACGACCAGGGCTACACCGAGAATCAATACTCCGCGAGGGCCAGCAAGGTCCTGAGCTACGCCCTGAAGGTTCCCGAGGGCCGCGCCTTCGGTCTCATCCTGGGCGCGCCCGCCGTGGTTGGCATGCTCATGATCGATACCGCGGTGAAGGCGGCGGACGTGGAGGTGATCGGCTTTGCTTCACCCGCCAGGGGGACGAGCCTCACCAACGAGGTCTTCATCTGGGTCACCGGGGATTCCGGCGCCGTGAGGCAGGCGGTCATCGCGGGCAGAGAGGTCGGGAACAAGCTCCTTTGCGCGTGGGGACAGCCGCCGAAATCGCTGGGCACACCTTACATATAAAGGGGGTAGGCAATGGCTAGGAGACAGAAGCGATTCGAGGTGCTGGAACAGCGCCCCCTTCATAAGGACGGGTTCATAAAGGAATGGGTCGAAGTCGGGCTGGTCGCCATGGACAGCCCCAACGATCCCAAGCCGGGAATCAAGATAGCCGGGGGCAAGGTCGTCGAACTGGACGGCAAGCGCCGGGAAGACTTCGACATGATCGATACCTGGATCGCGGACCACTACATTGACACGTCCGTGGCCGAGGAAGCCATGGCGCTCGACTCGCTGAAGTTCGCCAGGATGCTGGTGGACATCACCGTGCCCAGGTCCCAGATCGTCCGGCTTTCCGTGGGAATGACCCCGGCAAAGCTCCTGGACGTCCTCAAGAAAATGAACGTCGTCGAGCTCATGATGGCCATGCAGAAACTGCGGCCGCGGCGCACGCCCGCGAACCAGGCTCACGTGACCAACTTGAAAGATACTCCCGCACTCCTCGCGGCGGACGCGGCTGAGGCGGGGTACCGCGGGTTCTCCGAGATCGAAACCACGGTCGGAGTGGGCCGGTACGCCCCCATGAACGCCATGTCGCTCCTGGTGGGAGGCCAGGTCGGAAGGCCCGGAGTTCTCGCGCAGTGTGCGGTCGAGGAAGCTCTCGAACTCACCATGGGCATGCGCGGTCTCACGCACTACGCGGAAACCGTTTCGGTCTACGGGACCGAACAGGTTTTCGTGGACGGAGACGACACGCCCTGGTCCAAGGCGTTTCTGGCCTCGGCCTACGCTTCCCGGGGTTTGAAGATGCGATACACCTCCGGGACGGGCTCCGAGGTGCAGATGGGTTACGCAGAGGGCAAATCGATGCTCTACCTCGAAATCCGTTGCGTGATGGTCACCAAGGCCGCGGGGGTGCAGGGGCTTCAGAACGGCTCCATCAGTTGCATCGGCGTTCCCGGCGCCGTTCCGGCCGGAATTCGTACCGTTCTTGCCGAAAACGTGGCGACGGTGCTCACCGATCTGGAGGTGGCGTCGGGGAACGACCAGACCTTCACCCATTCGCCCATCCGCAACACGGCGCGCATGCTCATGCAGTTCCTGCCCGGAACGGACTTCATCTTCTCGGGTTACAGCTCCGTTCCCAATTACGACAACATGTTCGCCGGGTCCACCCATGACTGCGACGACTACGACGACTTCCTGGTGCTCCAGCGCGACCTTCAGGTGGACGGCGGGCTGAGGCCGGTGACCGAAGAAAAGGTCATCGAAGTCAGGAATAAGGCTGCCCGCGCCCTTCAGGCGGTTTTCCAGGAGATAGGACTCCCGCCGATAACCGATGCGGAAGTGGAAGCCGTCACCTACGCCCACGGCAGCAAAGACGTGCCCGACCGCAATGTCCCCGAAGACCTGCGGGCCATCGACGACATGATGAAGCGCGGCGTCACCGGACTCGACGTGGTCCGGGCGCTGGCGAAGCACGGCTATAAGGACGTCGCCGAAGCCGTTCTCAACATGCTCAAGGGGAAGGTGACGGGTGATTACCTGCACACCTCGGCCATATTCACGGAAGACTTCGACGTGCTCAGCGCCGTCAACGACCCGAACGACTATGCGGGTCCCGGCACGGGGTATCGCCTGGAGGGCGAGCGATGGGAAATCTTGAAAGACATTCCTTTCGCCGTCAAACCGGAAGACATCTAGGACTGCCCATGGGAGGTGGTTTGCAATGAATATCTCAGAAGATCTGGTCAAAGAGGTCATCCTCGAAATTCTGCAGCAGATGCAGAAAGAGGGCAAGGACCCATCCCCTCGGGAAACGGAGGCCCCCGCCGTGCGTTTCAAAGAAGCGGGCGAGGCCAAACGCGGAACCGATCGCAACGAGGTCGTCATCGGAGTGCCGCCTGCATTCGGCACGGCCATGACCAAAACCATCATCGACATCCCGCATACCGACGTACTTCGGGAAGTGCGGGCGGGCATCGAGGAAGAAGGTCTCAAGCCTCGGCTGGTCCGGGTGATGAAAACCGGCGACGTGGGTTTCATCGCGCATGAAGCGGCAAAATTGAGCGGGTCGGGCATCGGGATCGGCATCCTCTCGCGCGGGACCACGGTGATCCATCAGCGCGATCTCGCTCCGCTTCAAAATCTCGAACTCTTTCCCCAGTCGCCCCTGGTCGAACGCGAGACATTTCGCGCCATCGGCCGGAATGCGGCCAAATACGCAAAAGGGGAGCAACCCTCGCCCGTCCCCTCGCGGAACGACCCCATGGCGCGTCCGCGGTACCAGGGACTTGCGGCTTTGCTCCACAACAAAGAGGTCGAATACGTGAAGGCCGGCCGGCCGAGCATTGAACTACAAATCCTGTCCTGATGTCGAAGGCGCTCTTTTTGTCCGGACATCGGGACCGGAAGGACACCTTGAGGAGGTGGCATAAATGGCTGAGCAAGTGAATCTCTCACCCGAGCTCATAGCGGAGACGTTGAAGCGAGTCATGGCCGCGCTGGGCCAGGGGACCGAAAAGGCTGACAACTCCCGAGCCGCATCGGGAAAGCTCGACGCGCATAAAGATTACCCCCTGGCATCCAAACGTCCCGACCTGGTGCAATCGGCAAGCGGTATGAAACTCGAGGACATCACCCTGGATAGAGTCGCGGCGGGGAAGATCACCTTCGATGACATCCGGATCCGTCCCGAGACTCTCGAATACCAGGCCCAGATAGCGGAAAGCGTCGGCCGGCCGCGCCTGGCGGCCAACATGCGCCGCGCCGCCGAAATGACGCGGATACCCGACCAACGCCTCCTGGAAATGTACAACTGCCTGCGTCCTTACAGGTCCACCAAACAGGAGTTGCTCGCCATCGCGGACGAACTGGAATCCAAGTACCAGGCTGTCGTCTGTGCGGGATTGTTCCGGGAAGCGGCCGAGGTCTACGAGAAGCGCGGCAGGATCAAAAAGTAGAAGGGACTTCGGACCATGGCGCTCATAGCCGGTGTCGACATCGGCAACAACACCACGGAGGTCGCCATAGCGGATCTGGCGGCGGATGGCGAGGTGCGGTTCCTCTCGAGTTCGCTCGTGAGGACGGTGGGGATCAAGGGGACCCTCCAGAACGCCCTGGGGGTCATCGATGCATTGGATCGGGCTTTGATCCCCCTGGGCATCCCGCGAAGCGGCCTCACACTGGTGCTCCTGAACGAGGCCACCCCGGTGATTGGCGACGTGGCCATGGAAACGATCACGGAGACGGTCATCACCGAATCGGCCATGATCGGCCACAATCCATCGACGCCCGGCGGCCGGGGCCTGGGGCTGGGAATCACCATTCCCCTGGCGGATCTCGACCGTGCAGAAAACGGCAGGCGCTGGATTGTTGTGATTCCGGGAACCGTGGATTTCGACCGGGCTGCGGACGCTTTGAACCGGGCGGCGTCCGGGGGTCTGGACGTCGCGGGCGCCATTGTCCAGAAAGATGACGCCGTGCTCATCAACAATCGCTTGCACAAACCCGTCCCCGTCGTCGATGAGGTCATGCACATCGACCGCATACCGATGGGGATGCCGGCGGCAGTGGAGGTGGCGGAGCCGGGAAGGTACATCGAGAAGCTTTCCAATCCATTCGACATCGCAACCCTGTTCGCCCTCGATCCGGAAGAGACTCGCCGCGTGGTCCCCATTGCCAGGGCTCTCATGGGCACCCGAAGCGCCGTGGTGATCAAAACCCCCCGGGGAGACATCGAAGAGAGGAGGATTCCGGCGGGAAAAATCACCCTCATCGGGGAGACCCGGAAGGTGGAAGCTCCCGTGGAGGAAGGCGCCGAGGCCATCATGGCCCACGTGGCCGACGTCTCTCCCCTGGTGGAGATCCAGGCCGAGCCGGGAACGAACGTGGGAGGGATGTTCGAGCAGGTCCGCAAGGTGATGGCCGAACTCACGGACCAGCCCGTCGGGGCCATCAGCGTGCAGGACATCCTGGCCGTGGATACGCTCAAACCCCAGCAGGTCTTGGGAAGCCTGGCGGGCGAGTACTTCCTGGGAAACGCCGTGGGGTTGGCCGCTATGGTCAAGACTCAACGGCTGCCCATGCAACGCCTCGCGCGCAAGCTGGAATCAGAAATCGAAGTACCCGTGTGCGTGGGCGGGGTGGAGGCCGAAGCGGCCATCCGCGGGGCGCTCACGACGCCGGGAACCCGCGCTCCGCTTGCCATTCTCGATCTCGGCGGCGGTTCGACGGACGCTTCCGTCATAAGCGATGGAGGCGAGATCCGAAGCATCCACCTGGCCGGAGCCGGGGATATGGTCACTCTTTTGATCGACACGGAACTGGGCCTCGACGATCGCGAACTTGCGGAGAGCATCAAACGCTATCCGCTGGCCAAAGTCGAATCCCTCTTCCACATGCGCCATGAAGACGGATCGGTTCAGTTCTTTCACGAACCCCTGGACCCGCGTTTCTTCGGCCGGGTGGTAGTCCTCACGGAAAGCGGGCCGGTTCCGCTCGAAATCCGGGAACAGTTGGCGAAAATCGCGGCCGTGCGCCGCGAAGCCAAGAAGAAGGTTTTCGTGCAAAACGGTCTTCGAGCGCTCGAACGGGTCGCGCCCGCCGGAAACATCCGGCTCATCCACTTCCTGGTCCTTGTGGGAGGCTCGGCGCTCGATTTTGAGATTCCCGAAATGATCACCGACGCCTTAACGGACTACGGCGTGGTGACGGGACGGGCCAACGTGCGGGGCGTGGAAGGTCCGCGAAACGCGGTGGCAACGGGCCTGGTTCTTGCCCACGCGGAAAAGCGGAGGTCCTGACGCTGTGACAAACGATTCGCCTCTTTCCACCATTCAAGTGAAACCGGCGGTTGCCATTGTCGCCGTTCGGCCCGTGGCGAAGGACATCCTGGCGCCCGTTCTCCTGGGTCTCGAGGAGGAAGGAATTCCCGCGGAAGTCCGGGAAGCCGCATACGGGAACGCGGAAGAACTCGCCAAAGAGGGCGCGGATGGATCGCGTCTCAACGTCGGCATCGGCATCCACAGCGAGGACGGCGCAGTGTTTTTACACCATCGCGATCTCCCTGCCGGGCGACCGCTCTTCGTACTCGAAGCTAGGGACGCCTCCCCGTCTCGTCTGCGCATCCTCGGGATGAACGCCGCTCGACTGGTCAAAGGAGAACCGCTCGTCCTCTCCGATGACCCGCCGCGGTCGAAGGAGAAACGCGGGTCGAACCCTTCCAACCCATCCTCCGGGATGGAACTGGAAGAATGGGTCGAGGCGATAACCCGGCTGGTGCTGGAAGCGATCGAACTTCAGCGGGAACGACGATAACCGGACTTTTTGACACCCTTCAATGGGAAGAATCTTATGCAGAGGAAAAGCCTGGGATTGATAGAGACGTGGGGTCTTGTGCCCGCGGTTGAAGCCGTGGACGCGGGATGCAAGGCGGCCAATGTCAGGCTCGTGGGATACGAAGAAGTCCGCGCCGGCCTGGTGACGATTCTCCTTGAAGGCGACGTTGCGGCAATCCGGGCGGCGGTCGCGGCGGGGAGCGCCGCGGCGCGAAGGGTGGGAATGGTGGCCTCCGTCCACGTCATTTCGAGACCCGACCGGCAACTGGATGGAATCCTGCCCGGTCCCGCGGCCCCTCGCAGTTCTCCCACCGGCGATTCAGGCGGTCCGCCGCCGCCATCGCCCCCCGAACCCGCGGCGGAGCGTGCATCCGAAGGTCCGGAATCCCCGTCGGCACCGAAGGGGGGCGAACCCGCCGGCGCGCAATCTTTGCCGGAATCCCCCGTGAAGGAATCTTCCCGGGAATCCCCGGAGATGGAGCCCTCGTCCGAGATCCCGAAAGCGGAAACTCCCGTGGAGGCGCCGGAGGAGAAACGCCCGGCGGAACCATCCGCAGAGTCTCGAAATGAAGTCAGGGAAGGTCCGGCAGAGGAATTGAAAACGCCGGCGGATAAGCGCGCGAAGGCAAGAACCAGAAAGAGTTCCACAACCGGAATGAATTCAGGAAAGAAGAAATAGGGCCTTGAGCCCCAATTCAGGAGTGAAGAATGGTAGAACTCCGAGCCTATGTGTACCTGGATCGACTCCAGCCGCAGTTTGCAGCTTACATTGGAGCCAACGTCAGAGGGTATATCCCCGTTCCCGGGATGGCGGCCATCCTCGTTGAAGTCGCCCCCGGCGTGACGGTCAATTCGCTCATGGATGCGGCTGTGAAATCGGCGAACGTCCAACCGGGGATGATGATCGTGGAGAGACACTTCGGTGTGATGGAATTCCATTCCCAGACGCAGGCGGAGGTCCTCCATGCCGGAACGGCGGCTCTGGCCGTCGCGGGGTTGACGGCCGAGGACCGCATCAAACCGAAGATCCTTGGCTCTCAGATCATCCACAAAGTAAATGCGTATCACGCCCAGATGGTGAACGTTTCCCGCCTGGCCTCCATGCTTCTTCCGGGCCAGGATCTCTACATTCTCGAAGTTCAACCGGCGGCGTACATCTCCATCGCCGCCAACGAAGCCGAGAAGAATTCGATGGTGACCCTGGTCGACTGCCGGATCTTCGGCGCGGTGGGCCGCCTCTACCTGGGCGGGAAGATGTCCGACGTCGAACGGGCCGCCGGTGCGGCGGAAGCGGCGGTGAAAAACCTGAGCGGCAGAGAATCGTAGCGAGCGGACCCATGCCTCTAAAAGAATCGGTCAACCGGAGGATCGGTGCGTTCGAGGACGCCCTGGCCCTCAGCAACGGGAAAAGGCACACGGAACGCCTGTTTGCCGGGATCGATCTGGGGACTTCCTACATCGTCACGGCGGTCGTGAACGAAGACGGCGCGCCGGTGGCGGGAAGAGTCACCCGGAGCCGGTCGAGCGTAAGGGACGGGCTGGTCCTGGACTACATTGGAGCCATCGGCATCCTGACCCGCCAGGTTGAGGATCTGAGGGGCGCCGGGTTCCCCATAGAAACGGCTTCGGCAGCCTATCCACCCGGTACGACGGGAAGAAACGCCCAGGCCTTCGGCAACGTGGTGAGAGCGGCGGGGCTGGAGTTGTGCGGCCTGATCGATGAACCCACGGCTGCGTCGCTGGTGCTCGACGTCGGCGATGGAGCCGTCGTGGACATCGGCGGGGGCACCACCGGGATTTCCATTCTGAAAGACGGCGAAGTCATCTACACCGCCGACGAGCCCACGGGCGGGACCCACATCGATCTGGTCCTTGCCGGTCACTACGGCATCGACAAGGACGAAGCGGAAGAACTGAAGAGAGACCCGGCCAGGCAAAAGGAAATCCTTCAGCTCATTCGACCCGTCTTCCAGAAGATGGCGAGCATCGTGAGCGTTCACACGAAGGGGTTTTCTCCGCAAACGATCTACCTGGTTGGCGGAACGAGCTGCTTTTCGGGCATCGAAACGGTAGTGCGCGAGGAGACGGGATTGACGACGGTCAAACCGCACAATCCCATGCTGGTCACTCCGTTGGGCATCGCCCTGAGTTGCGCGCGCGAGTCAACGAAGCAGGATGCGACAAGACGAGATGAATGACGACCCGGTCCAGGAACTGATTGTCGAGGTGATTTCCCGGCTTGCCGTGCGATTGGGCGCCGATGGGAGAAAGGGACTGCTCGCAGTGGTCTGCACGGGAGCGACCGTGGGTTTCGGGAGCGCTCTCCAGCAGGTCCGTCAACTGGTCCTGCGCGGCTATCGGGTGGAACTGGCTTTCTCGGACGCGGCCGAGTCGCTGTACGGCAAGGCGTTTAGGGACCAACTCGCGGGCTTTCCTCACGTGAGCGGGGTCGACCCGCACAGATGGCTGAAGGCGCTCGGGGAAGCGCGCGCGGTGGCGGCGCCGCTCCTGAGCGTGAATTCGCTCTCGAAGCTGGCCCTGCTCGTGGCCGACAACCTGGCGTCCAACCTCCTCCTTCACGGGCTCTTTATGGGAAAGCCCGTGATCGTCGCTCGAAACGGAGCGGCGCCCGAAAGTCCGGGCAGACGCGATCTGGGATTTCATTTGGGGACGCCCGCCCTGAATCGCGCTCTGGAGGAACGCTTCCAAACCCTGAGCGCCTACGGCTGTTCCATCGCCGACGTGAACGAGTTGAGCGCGACGGTGGATTCGATTCTGGCCGAGAGGCCCTCTGAGGCAATTGTCCGTGAAGCGCCCTTGCCTTCCGTGCCCCGTCCGAACCTGGCGGCGGCGGGAGGAGTCGTCACGGCCGTCGACGTGGTCCATGCGCATCGAGTCGGCGCGGATCTCCGTCTTGGGCGGGGGGCCATCGTCACGCCTCTCGCACGGGAGCTTGCAGCGAGGCATGGGGTTGCAATGGTGGAATCCTGAGCGCGCGCTCATGACCTGGCGGACGTTCACCGCGGAGAGCGCTGACGCCGCAAAGATAAATGAAACCGGTGTATCGACGGCATGAGTTCGGCCCGAAGCGGGCGGAAGGACGAAGACCATGGAAATCGGGCGAGTAATCGGAACGCTGGTCGCAACCAGGAAACACGAAAGACTGGTCGGATGCAAGATCCAGGTCGTGCAGCCGCTCGATCCTCACGGAGAGAAGCCGAGGGGAGAGCCTTTCGTGGCCGTGGATGCGGTTGGAGCGGGAGTGGGCGAGCGGGTTGTGATCGTTCGGGGAAGCGGGGCACGGTGCGCGTTGAAAGACGATCTGACTCCCGTGGATGCGACCATCATCGGCATCATCGATAGCGTCGACATCAGCGAGGATGCCTGAGAGTTCCGCGGGACCTCGATGGACACGCGAGAAAGCAGCCAATGAAAGACTCCGGTCGGAAAATCTATACGGGAATCGGCGACAAGGGGCAGACCCGTCTCTTGAGCGGCGACACGGTCGAAAAGGACGACGTCCGCGTCATGTGCTACGGGGCGCTGGACGAGTTGCAGTCGCACCTGGGCATGGCCCGCGCCGTCGTCTGCTCGGGCCGGGTTCGGGAGATCCTGCACGGCGTCCAGAAGGATCTGTTCGTGGCGGGCGCGGAACTGGCTTCGACGCCGGTGACCCTGTCCCGCTTGAAGAAACGGATAGACCGGGGCGAAAGAGAACGACTCGAACGCCAGATCGATGAAATGACCGCGAAATACGGCCTGCCCGGAAGTTTCGTGACGCCCGGCAGGTCCGTCGAGAGCGCCGCCCTGCACGTCGCGCGCTCCGTCTGCCGGAGGTGCGAGCGCCTGGTCGCCGGGATCAATCGGGAGACGGGGGATTATCCCCTGCTGCTCGTTTATCTCAACCGCTTGAGCGACCTCCTCTTCGTCCTGGCCTGGTCTCTCGAAGTCAGGGCGATTATTGAAGAGGTTTTTCGGGATGTCTTGAACGGTTGTCCGGTGAAGGGAGAAATCTCGTGAGGATTCCTTGTCAGGTTGCGCGTCTGCTCGCCGACGTGGCCGAGAGGGAAGCGGAAACGATCGCGGTTCCGATGGCCGTTTCCATTGTTGATGAAGAAGGCGGGCTGCTCTTTTTCAATCGCATGGACGGCGCCCTCCCCGTGAGCACGGAACTGGCCGTATCCAAAGCCTTTACCTCGGCGGTTCTGCGAATGCCCACCCATGAGTTGGGAAGACTGGCGCAGCCCGGAGGAGAACTCTACGGAATCCAGGAGACCCACCGGGGACGCATCGTACTCTTCGGAGGCGGCCTGCCGCTTCGGCTTTGGGGAGAGCCCGCAGGGGCGGTTGGCGTGAGCGGCGGGACGGTGGCCGAAGACATTCGGGTGGCTCAACCCGTGGTGAACGCTCTTGAGGAAATGGAACGGCAGGCGGCATGCATCGGAGATCTTCCGTGGCCAGGACGTTTGGAAGCCAATTCGTCCGCCCGGCTCCTGGAGAGGACTCTGCGGGAAGAATTTGGAAAGCTGAACGGTCTCGTCTCGAGGGAGGGGATCGACCTTCTGGTGGGAGGTTTCCTGCTCGCTGCGTTCAAGAGACGGCTGTCCTGACGGGGCAACGCCGGCCCGTGGAAAGATAGAAGCGAATTTCGGAAATTGAACCCGTTCGTTCTCGGAAAGGGGAGGAAAAATGGCAACCAGTGAGGAAATCATCAAGACGCTGGTGAGAAAGGTTGTCGAGGAACTGTCCAGGCACGGGAACCTCCCGGACAGCGGCCGGTCCGGTCTTACGGACACCGTGGATGAGGCTGTGGAGCGCGCGGATGAGGCACAGCGCCGGCTCATAACCATGTCCCTGGAACGCAGGGAGGAAATCATCTCCGCCATGCGAAAAGCCGCGCTCGACAACAATGAAGCCATGGCGGCCATGGCGGTTCGAGAGACCAGACTCGGCCGGTACGAAGACAAGATCCGCGAGAATATTCTCTGCGCGACCCGGACTCCCGGCACCGAGGACATTCAGCCCCTCGCCAAAACGGGAGACCACGGGTTGATGCTCCTCGAATATGCTCCCGTCGGGGTCATCGGTTCTCTGACTCCCATCACGAACCCCACGGGAACGGTCATCCACAACGGCATCAGCATGATTGCGGCGGGCAACTCGGTGGTGTTCAACCCGCATCCCACGGCCCGCGAAACCAGCACGCGCATGGTGGAAATCCTCCACCAGGCCATCGTGGAAGCCGGAGGCCCGCCCGGCCTCATCGGCGCGGTACGAAACCCCACGTTGGAGACGGCCGGACAGATCATTGCGCATCCCAAGGTGCGGATGCTCGTTGCCACGGGAGGGAGACCGGTTGTGAACGTCGTGCTTCGCTCCGGCAAGAAGGCCATTGGAGCGGGCGCGGGGAACCCGCCCGTGCTCGTCGACGAGACGGCCAACGTCCGGAAAGCGGCCAGGTGCATCGTGGACGGCGCCAGCATCAACAACGGCATCTTCTGCACCTGCGAAAAGGAAGTCATCGTGGTCGATGAAGTGGCCGACAGCCTCATCAAATTCATGGTCGAGACCGGAAAGGCGCGCCTGCTGAGTCCCGCCGAAGCCCGAAAAGCCACGGATCTCGTGGTAACCCCCGAAAAGAAGATCAACCAGGCGTATATCGGCAAGGACGTGCAGGTGATTTTGAAAGAAATCGGTATCGATGCAGACGAAAAATGCCGTCTGGCCGTGTTCGAGGCGCCCCGCGAGCATCCGCTGGTCTGGTTGGAGCAGATGATGCCCCTCATGCCCGTCGTTCGAGTCAAAAACTGGGAAGAAGGGATCGCCCTCGCCGTGGAAGTCGAACAGGGGAACCGGCACACCGCTATCATGCATTCCACCCACGTGGAACACATGACCGCCTTCGCGAAGGCCATCCAGACGACCATTTTCGTGAAAAACGGCCCGTCCTACGCGGGAATCGGCATGGGAGGAGAGGGACACACGGCGTTCACCATAGCCGGGCCCACGGGTGAGGGGCTGACGTCCGCGAGAACCTTCACGCGTCAAAGACGGTGCACTCTTGTGGAATCGTTTCGGATCATCTGACCGTTTGTCAGAGAGGGGGAGCCATGAAGATTGATCTCGATCTCGCTTTGGAATTGATAGCCGCCGCTCGGAAAAAAGCAGAAGAAATCGCCGTGCCGATGGTCATCGCGGTGGTGGATTCGGGAGGCAACCTGACGGCCTTCCAGCGCATGGACGGGGCGCTCCTGGTAAGCATCGACATTGCGGTGAACAAAGCTTATTCCGCTCTGGCCATCAAGATTCCCACCCATGAACTCGCGGAACTCGCTCAACCGGGCAAGCCGCTCTTCGGCATCCACAACGCCGACGGCGGGCGCATCGTTATCTTCGGCGGCGGAATGCCTCTCAAAAAGGGCGATGAAGTCATCGGGGGCATCGGAGTCAGCGGCGGGAGCGTGGAAGAGGACGTCCTTTGCGCTCGGGCGGCTCTCGATCGCTTCGGGAGCCTTTGATCCGCCCGGGAGCAACCGGCGGCGGCGCATGTTGGCTCGTTGGCTCAATGCGAGAAAGCGAATTGAACGCTTCCGGCACTCAAAAATACGGTGGGCAAAAGTCCTGTTCTGCCCACCGGAACGGTAAGGCAGTCTATTTTCGGTGGGCAACGCTTTCGCTTTTGCCCACCTGCAAGAATTGCCAGGGCGACATTGCGAGGGTTTTTTACCGACGCGCGCGGCAGGCGCCTGCACGCTCGTGCGGGAACGAACAAGGCTACCCTTCAAGAAGGTCGCGCTGATTTGAGCCTTTCAGTTCAGATCTTCAGAAAAACCGTCCCAGCATGAACATGAGGGAATTTATCCCCTTGTTCTCAGACTTGGTTTCACAGTTGGAGACGTGGCTCCAACGCAGAGCTACAAAACAGGGAGGCCCGGAGCCCGCTTTGAACTCCGTTCCTATGCTCACGATCGGATTGAAGTTCAACCGAAGTCCCTGCCCGGGTATTCTAAAGTCCGTGTAGATGCCTCCGGCTCCAAAATCTATATATGGTCGAACATTTTCCGTTTTCCATGGCAGGCATTTGTCCAGGTAGTAGACGCCGGCAATATTGATCGAGACCATGAATTTGTCGTCAGGCATGTACGATGAACCCAGGCTAATCTCAGCTTTGACACGCAATAAATCCAAAGCCCTGTTGTCCCAGATTTTATCGAGGCCGTACATCCCAAATACCGTCGCCAACGCAAACGCCACTTCATCCGCCGGCTGAATACAGTAGCCGTACGATAGAGCCATGCCATACCTGTCCGGAATCTTGCTGACTATTTCTTCGCTACAGTATGCATTTCTTTCAAATGAAACAGCGACAGCAATGAGGGACAGAACCACTGGAAAAGCCCATTGCAGAAAAAACTTCCGATATTTTTCCATTTTGTACGCAGTGCTCTTCATGCCTGTGCCTCCCTTAATAGGGAACTATTTTACGTGTCACCCGGTGCATGTCAAGGCGATTCCATGCGATCTTTCAATTTATGTGGACTTTCCAGGGTTATTCTCTCCGGGCCGGCTCAATTTTTCGTATTCGCCATGCTGGCGGAGCGATCACCTCTGCGACATGTTCGCCGTAGGCTATTCGCAGAAGTCCGTGCGTTGCCGTGAATGGGAGTGGGTGGAACGCATTGTGTGGACTGAACGCAGGCTGGATACCAATTCCCGGCGTCCATTCAGAATGGCTCCGAGAGGGGCTTGATGATTCGCGCCTTCGCAGACTCTCTGGGGGAAGGCGGTGGTTGCGCTTGCGGAAGTCATCCCGACTCCGGGAAGTATGGAGATGTCTTCCGTGACGGGAACAAGTGACTATTTCTCCGGATTGTGTTAGGTGTTTCCCGAGTTTTCGGCCCCGGTACAGTCACACTGGCTCGTGCATCGACGCCGCTTCCGGTAGTCCAAAGCGCAGAGCAATATCGCCAGGCGACGGGACCAATCCGCAACCTTGGATGAATTGAATACCTGGAGGGATTTCTATCCATGATGGCGTATTTATTCAAATGGTTCTTCCGGGTTCTGATCGGATGCGTTGGATTCGGCTGTCTTCTGGAAGTTGCCGTGCTCGGCGCCTCGGAGACTCCGACTATCATTGTTGACCAAACCAATTATAATTTTGGGGAACTTTCCGAGGCGGCGCCGGTATCCCATGTCTTCATCGTGAAAAACGCGGGCAAAAGCACCCTCAACATAAGAGATGTTCAGCCCGGTTGCGGCTGCACTATTGCCCGTTTTGACCGGGCGATCCCTCCCGGTGGGGAAGGGGCAGTTACTTTAGATCTGAATCTCAAGGGGTTCCAGGGATATGTCAAGAAGTCCGCAACCGTTTTGAGCGATGATCCGGTAAACCCTCGTCTGGTTCTGTTTTTGGAAGGGACTGTCAGGCCTCTGATCGAGATTCGACCTGAGAAAGCCATCTATTTTCAGGGAATGGCAGATGAGGTTGCCGAGAAGACAATCGACCTGATCACGACCTCAAACCCTTTTCATATTCGGAAAGTGGACGACGATCTCGACAAGAAAGCCGGATACAGGCTTGAAACAGTCGAAGACGGAAAGCATTACCGTCTTAGAGTATTCAATAACACGCCTCGAGGAAACTACAGGGGGGCCATCAGTCTTTATACCGACCTTGCTGAAAAACCTGAGCTTACCGTATGGGTGAATGCATTCATTGAAGGCGAAATTGGAATCAGACCCAAAATGCTCGTCGTAGGACAGTTGTCTCCCGACCAGGGGGTGATTTCCGGAAAAGTGCTGGTAATTGATAATAAAAAAAGGGTTTTCAAGATCGTAAAATGCACATACGACGAACGGCTCATCGATGTTACACAGGCAGCGTTGCCCAATCAACTGGGATTCAGCCTGGAAGTGAAGCCCAAAATGGAGAACATACCCACAGGCAGCCGGATTGAGACTCCATTGGCTATTGAAACCGATGCCACTTCAGAAGGAGAGATGGAAGTGCTGATCCATGCGATCAATCAGGGGGCTGCGCCCAGGTGATGGATTCATCGAAGTCAGATGGCCAAAGCATGGATACGCCATTCAAAAGCAGACTTGCGAAATCAATCGGGCTCCCCCAGAGGCGGATTGGCGAGATTGTTGCGGGAAAAAGAGCCGTTACGGCTGACACAGCCCTCAGGCTCGCCCGGTTTTTTGGTGCGGACGCACAAAGCTGGATTGACCTTCAGGCTCACCATGATTTGGAGATCGCCAGAGAGAAGCTGGAAGGGTGGCTGGAGAAGGAAGTCACTCGTATGTCGCGGCAGGTTGCGTGACTGGCCCTCTGCGCGTTACTACCCGGAAGGTTGAGCGACGTAGCGGAGAAAGGAGAGATCCATGGGACTCGGCAAGAGCATGGCAAGGCTTTTCCTGGCGGCGACGTCCGCCATTTTTCTCACAACAGCATATCCTGCGGCGGTAGAGGGAATGACTCTCGCGGATGCGTGGCAGGTGATCAAGACCAGGACGTTTATCGATCTGACCCACTCCTTTGCACCTGGCATTCCTCACTGGAAAGGCTTTCCCGATGAGAAGAGGGAGACTTTGTTCTGGTACGATCCCGGAGCGGGTTCCCTCGGGAGCGGGTTCTACGCGCAGTCCTTCACTCACGTCGGCCAATGGGGCACGCACGTGGATCCGCCGGCACACTTCGCCAAGGGAATGCGTACGGTGGATCAGATTGACGTGAAAGAAATGGTTTTGCCCCTCGTCGTGTTCGATGTGCATGAGAAAGCGGCTCGGAATCCGGACTACGTCATCGCCATGGGTGACATCAGAGCTTGGGAGAAGAGACATGGAAAGATTCCGAAGGGAGCCTTTGCAGCGATGAGGACCGATTGGTCCAAACGCTGGCCCGATCCGGCAGCCATGGAGAATGCCGATGCCAACGGCGTTGCTCATTATCCGGGCTGGAGTCTGGAAGTGCTCAAATATCTTTATGAAGAGCGTAAGATCACCGCTTCGGGACATGAAACAACCGACACCGATCCGGGTGTGGCCACGAGCAAAGGCGACTATTCGCTGGAGACCTATATTCTGAAACAGAACCATTACCAGATCGAGCTTCTGGCCAACCTGGACCAGGTGCCGGAAGCAGGTGCGCTGGTGGTGGTTGCATTTCCGAAACCCAGGGACGGCTCCGGTTTCCCGGCCCGGGTGTTCGCCATATTGCCATGAACGGGGCGGCCTGCTTTCCACTTGCGGTGCCGTCTGCCACGGCAGTTTCCGGAAGAACCGAAATCCCGGCCTCCTCCAGGAGAGCCAGTTTCCTGATTCGCGCAATTCAGCAAGTGGGGAGCATTGTCAAATTCTCACTCCGAAAAGCAAAAGGGCCTGGGCTTTTCAGCCTGGACCCTGATGTTTTCCGTCTCTCCGTTTGCAGCCCTCTTCATAACCATTCTCCATTCGGCTGACAATCCGAAAGCGCTTATCATTCAGCGAGTTACCAAAGAGCGGGCCGTTCCGCGGACCGGAAACGGCGTCAATCTCATTTTTCCAACTACTCTACCCAAAGGGCCTGTCGCAAGTCGAGTCGTGAGCTTGTCGCAAGTTGTGTCGCAAGATTGTCGCAAGTTCAACCCGTCCCCTTCATCCGGTAAAGGAGCTTGTTGGTCGATCCCGCCGAAACCAACAGCCCCATATCCACCATGGCCTTCATGTCGCGCTGCAGAGAGCGGCGGTTGACATCGGGAAAGTAGTGCTCGAAATCCTGGATGGTCAGACTGCCGTGTTGGATCGTGTTTCCACGGGGGTCCTCTCGGTTTCTTGCCCTTGTGGGCGCGATCTTCGCGCCGTGTGTGGCAAGGAAAGCCCGTCCATGAGGTTATCTACTGGAGGCGGGGAAGGAACATCGGTGGGCGGGTTGTACGGGCTGGGAAGTTCAGATCGTATCCGGAATATCCCTTGACACTTAGAGGTCAATCCGGGGATATTTATGACCGGATGAGGTGGCAACCGGAAAGTAATATGACCAGGAGCGTTCCTGTGATAGAGACGATCAAATCCATCATCCTGGACTTCCAGGAAACCCGGCTGGAGACCGGGGTGCCCCGGCGTTTGCGTATCGAGACGGTTCACGGCAAGGCCGCCGTCTGCATCGGGGTGCGCCGGAGCGGCAAGTCGACGTACATGTTCCAGGTTATCCAGCGGCTGTTGGACGGTGGGGTCCCCCTGCAGAACATTTTGTACCTGAACTTTTTCGACGACCGCCTCCACAACCTGCGGCAGGACAATCTCGACCTGATCGCCGAAGCCTATTACTCCATCTACCCGGAGAAAAAAAACACGGAGACGGTCTACTGCTTTTTCGATGAGATTCAGGCAGCCCCTGGTTGGGAGCCCTTCGTCGACCGCCTGATGCGCACGGAAAAATGCGAGGTGGTTCTGACCGGTTCGTCGGCCAGGATGCTGTCGAAGGAGATCGCCACGCAAATGCGCGGGCGGTCTCTGTCATGGGAGATATCTCCGTTCTCGTTCAGAGAATTCCTGGACTACAAAGGAATCGAGAGCGAGGGTGCGCTGTCGACGAAGAAGCGGCTTCTCGTTCAGAAGGCCTTCGAAGAATACTGGGAGACAGGCGGCTTCCCCGAGGTTGCCGGTCTTGGCCGGAACCTGCGGATCAAGACCCACCAGGAATACTTTCACACGATCCTGTTTCGGGATTTGGTCGAGCGCCACGACGTTTCACACCCGAAGGCGGTGACCGATCTGGCGCACTGGCTGGTGGACAACACGGCCTCGCTTTACTCCGTCAACCGTCTCACGGGCTATCTCAAATCACTGGGCCACAAGGCTCCCAAGTCCGCGGTGTCAGATTACCTGGAATGGTTCGAGGACGCCTGTTTCCTGTTCACCGTGCGTATATTCGGCCCGTCTCTCGCGCGCAGCAACACCAATCCGAAAAAGATCTACTGCATCGATCACGCACTGGTCGCATCGGTGTCGTCCGGAATTCTGGTCAACTCCGGCCATCTCCTGGAGAACCTGGTGTTTGCGGCCCTTCGGCGTTTTTGCCCGGAAATCTACTATTACAAGACCAGGACCGGCCGTGAGGTCGATTTCATTGTCCCGATGCGCGGACGGCCGCGGATGCTGGTCCAGGTGTGTGAGTCCCTGGCAGAGCAGCAAACGCGGAAACGGGAGATTGCCGCCTTGAGGGAGGCGATGGCCGAACTGGGCCTGAAAACCGGAACCATCGTGACCCGGAACGAGGACGAACGGATCGATACTGGCGGCGGGACCATCGAAGTGGTCCCGGCGTGGCGGTTCCTGCTCGAACAGCCAACCTGGTGGTTAGCAGCCACTAAAATAGAACTTCCCTGAATTTCCTTCTCTTCACTTAAACCTACTGAAATACAAGGTAATTCCCGATATACTTTTCCTTGACTTTACTTCTTTTTCTAATAAAATGCATCCATGAGGTTGGAAATACGGTTGGAAAACTGGCCGGGTGGTCTAAGGGTGGGAGGTTTGGAGAATGTCGAAGCGAGTCAAAACGAAATATCCCGGAGTCTTCTACCGAGAGGCAAAACGGATAGGCGGAACCGGCACGGAGAAAATTTACTACATCGTCTTCAAGCAGGATGGAAAAGTGTTTGAAGAAAAAGTGGGCCGCCAGTACGCCGACGACATGACAGAAGCGCGGGCGAACCGTATCCGGGCCGAACGTATCGAGGGAAAGCGTCAGTCTCGAAAAGAGATCCGCGAAGAGGCGACCGCAGTAAAAAACGCTGAAGAGAACAAGTGGACCATTGCGAAGTTGTGGGATTTGTACTGTGAGACTCACCCGGAAAACAAGATATTGCGGCATGAAGCACGCAAGTTCGATCACTATTTAAGGAATGGCCTTGGAACAAAGGAACCTGCCGAACTGGTTTCACTTGATGTCGATCGGATCAGGCTTAAAATCCAAAAGCAAGGGAAATACACTACTGCGGCGCGGATCTTAGAGTTGCTCAGACGCACGGTTAATTTTGGGGTAAAACAGGGGCTTGTGCCTTCCATTAGGTTCGAGATCGAAGTGCCTCGACTCAACAATAAGGTGACAGAGGATTTGACCCCGGATCAGCTTACAGCATTGCTTGAGGCACTTGATTCCGCCACCGATCAAACAGCCGCAAACGTTATGCGTCTAGCCTTATATTCCGGCATGAGACGCACAGATATATTTAAGTTGAAATGGAGCGATATTGATTGGTCGATGGGATTTATCAAGGTGGTTGACCCAAAGGGAGGACAAGAGCAAACGATACCACTGACCAATAGCGCACGAGCAGTTTTTGAGAGTATAAACCCAACAGAAGGTAATCCCTATGTCTTTCCTGGGAGCATTAATGGGGCACACCTGTCTGAATGTAGAAGAGGGCTGACGAGCATTGCAGCAGCCTCAGGATTGCCAAAGGGATTCCGCCCTCTGCATGGGCTGCGACATACCTATGCCTCTATGTTGGCGTCAAGCGGACGAGTTGACCTCTACACCCTTCAGAAACTTTTGACACATAAAAGCCCTGCCATGACCGAAAGATATGCACACTTGAGAAATGAAGCACTCAAGAGAGCGGCGAGCGTGTCAGACGATATTATCGGAGCGATCCAGGCGCATGCAAAGAATGTTGTGGATATGCCGGAAAGGGAGCGCCGGAAATGACCACGAAGCGGAAACGGCACGAACGAATCAAGAACAATCCCGCCGATGTCCGTTTTGAGGAGGCCGAAGCATGGCTTTTCTCTGTCGGGTTTCAAGAACGGGAAGCCACAAGGTGTTCACTCATCCCCAATGGGATGGTAGGCTGACGATGCAGGAACATAGGGGCAAGGCTAAAGCCTACCAGATCAGGCAGGCACTCCGGGCCATAAAGGAGATTCACAATGTCTGAAATGAAATACCCCGTGACCATATTCTACAGCGAAGAGGACGGCGGCTACATCGCCATAGCGCCGGACCTCAAAGGATGCTCTGCTTTCGGCGAGACCCCGCAAGGGGCGCTCCGGGAGCTTGAAACGGCAATTGAACTTTGGCTGAATGTCGCCCGGCAGGATTCCTCTCCAATTCCGGAGCCGACAAGAATGAGTGCATAACCTCTTCCAGGGGATAGCGGGACGCCGCGAACACCCGGTTTCCTGGCCGGGCGCCCTACCTGTTGGCAAACGTAAACTTTTCCTAAGAAATTTTTCCGCCGAAAACGCCCTTTTATATCGGAAAGTTTTGCGGAACCGAGCGAACCAGGCACAAGCTCATTGCCCTGCACATGAATAATGACAATGCCGCCAGCATTGCTGTGAGCAATGCCGACGGCATTGCCCCGGATCACCCCCACGCGCCCGGGACCCGGCTGCTGAAAATCTTCAGCAGCCGTAACAGGTTACCCGATTGGGATTCACCTTTCGGAGACCGCTGGAAATGAGATCGACCACCGGGGGCGGCAGGTTGGGGGGTCTGGTTGCCCCTGTTGGGGATATTGTTGGGGGCGGAAATTTGAGGGAACAAAAAAGGACCCGAAATTTCTTCCAGGTCCTTGTTTTTGGTTGGCTCCCCGGGACGGACTCGAACCGCCAACCTAGTGGTTAACAGCCACCCGCTCTGCCGATTGAGCTACCGGGGATCGCAAAAGCAAACGAGGAGCATTCTTTAGCAGAGCGCTCCCCGCTTGTCAATGAAAAGGTGAAGCCGTGAGATGGGGCGAAAAGAACACTCATCCCCTTCGGCGGTCTATTCCTTTTCTTTCTTGGCCTCGACCTGGACACATTTCTTCAGGAGTTCTTCGTATTCGTAGTCCACTCGAGTTTGAATCTTCTGAACTTCCGCATCGGTCAGATGGCGGAAACGACGCTGTATCTTGAAATAATCCGTGATGGGCTTCGGCTTCGCCACCTTCCGGGAGAGGAAAAACTGCCCGTCGATGACTTCATACAGCGGGAAAACCTTGGCCTGGACGGCCAGCTTCGCCACTTCGATGCTCTCGTCGATGCCACACCGCCATCCGGTGGGGCAGGGCGAATAGATGTGAATGTAAGCAGGGCCGGGAACCAGCGATGCCTTCTTCACCTTGTTCATGAGGTCCATCGGATACGCGGGAGAGGCGGTGGCCACGTAGGGCGCGCCGTGAGCCACGGCGATGGCCGCCATGTTCTTCTTCCAGGTCGTCTGCCCGATGCTCTTCGCTCCGGCGGGCGACGTGGTGGTGCTGGCGCCGTAAGGAGTCGAGGAAGACCGCTGGATGCCCGTGTTCATGTACGCTTCGTTGTCGAAGCAGAAATAGATGAAATTGTGGCCGCGCTCCAATGCGCCGCTCAATGCCTGCATGCCGATGTCCGCAGTGGCGCCGTCACCGCCGTATCCGACGAAAACGGTATCGGGCTGCTTGATGATGCCCTTGCGGTTCATGGCTTTGAAGGCCGATTCCACACCGCTGGCGACGGCGGCGGCGTTTTCGAAAGCCACGTGAATCCACGGCACTCTCCACGCGGACTGCGGGAAGGGTGACGTGATGATTTCCATACAACCTGTGGCACTGCATACGACGACATTGGTTCCCAATGCCTTCATAGCCTGGCGGAGCGCCAATACTTCGCCACAGCCCTGACACGCGCGATGACCCGGCGAAACCGGTTCCACCTCGGGCAAGTTCTTGAGGTTGAACCCTTTGAAACCCTTGAGTGCGTCAGATGCGATTCCCATTATTCCCTCACATTGATGATTTCGTAAGCAGGAAGATCACCGTTTTTCGCTGCAACAACCTTGTCAACCATTTCCTCGAAGTTCTGGATCGTGATGTCCCTGCCGCCAAGGCCGCCGATTACATTGTAGAACTTCGGCGCGAGGCCCTTGTCGAAAAGAAGGGACTTGACTTCGAGGCCGATCGGTCCGGCGACCTTGCCGCCGTTGAAGGACATTGCGCGATCGATCACGATCAGGTTCTTGGCGCTCTTGATGGCCGCGAGCAGTTCGTCGGCGGGGAACGGCCGGAAAAGCCGGAATCTCGCCACGCCAACCTTCTTGCCCTTGCTTCTCAGATCGTCGACAGCGGTCATGGCGGTCTCGGAGAGGCTGCCCAACATGACGATGATGGTCTCGGCGTCTTCCGTCTTGTAGGTTTCTATCGGCTTGTAATAACGTCCGAACTTGTCGCCGTATTCCTTCCATGCTTCGATGATGGCAGGCGTGATCGAATTGAAAGCCTCGTCCTGCGCCTTCCTGGCTTCCGTGTAGATGTCGGGCATGCCGACGGGGCCCATAGTTACGGGGCTGTCGGGATCGAGCCGGAGTTTCGGCCGGTAGGGCGGCAGATAGGCTTCCACTTCCGCCTTGCTAGGCATTTCAATGGGTTCGACCATATGGCTCAGGGTGAAACCGTCGAAATTCACCTGCACCGGGAACATTACGCGGGGGTCTTCCCCGATCTTGAAAGCCTGGATGGTGAGATCCACCGCTTCCTGGCCGTTTTCCGCCACGATCTGAATCCAGCCGGTGTCTCTGGCCATCATCAGGTCGGCGAGATCGTTCCAGATGCTGATGGGAGCGCTCAGGGCGCGGTTCGCTACCGCCATGACGATGGGAAGGCGCAGGGCGGCGGCGATGTAGCAGATTTCTGACATCAGGGCGTAACCCTGGGAGCTTGTGGATGTGAAGGTTCTCGCACCGGCGGCGGAAGAGCCGACACAGGCGCTCATGGCGCTGTGCTCGGATTCCACGGGGATGAATTCCGCATCCAGGTGCCCCTCTGCAACCAGTTCGGAAAGATGTTCGACCACGTGGGTCTGAGGAGTAATTGGATACGCGGCGATGACATCCGGATTACAAAGTCCTGCCGCTTCCGCAATTGCAATGGATACTTCGATCCCAATTCGCTTGCCCATATCAGTCACCCTCCTGCACCATTGTTATCGCATCGACCGGACACTCTTTGGCGCAGATACCGCATCCCTTGCAATAATAGTAGTCCTGCACGAAATAGCCTTCCGCGTTCTTGCTGTAGACCATATCGGGGCAGAAAATGTAGCACTGCCCGCATTTGGTGCAGGTTTCGAAATTCGTTACTGCGCGCATGGAACGCCAATCACCGGTTTTGAGCTTGGCGGCACTGCCAGGCTCAGTGATGGCCATTCCCAAGTTCAGCTCTTTCCAGCTCATGAATCCTGTTTCTTTGGCCACTGGTCATCCCTCCACCGTTGTCTCTTCGAAAGCTTTGGCACATGCGTTGATGTTCTTTTGGGCGATGCCGCCGAAACGATGCTCGATGGGAGCATTCAACGACTCGATGCTGACGAGTCCCGTAGATTTCGCCAAAGCTCCCAGCATGGTTGTGTTGGTAATGGTGACGCGCATGGTTTCCATGGCGATCTTGGATGCGTCCACCACGGCCAGCCTTGCCTTGATACCCGTTTCCTTGCGGATTTCCTCGACGCTCTTGGTGGTGTTCACGATCACCGTGCCGCCAGGCCTCAGGCCGGCTTCCACGTTCACCAGACCCAAAAGAGTCGGATCGAGCACAACAACGATGTTCGGTTCGTAAACTTTTTCGCGAAGTTTGATGGGAGCATCACTAACCCGTACGAATGCCATTACAGGCGCACCGCGACGCTCTGGGCCAAAACTGGGGAAAGCCTGTGCGTACTTCCCCACGCCGATTGCTGCCAGGGCCGTGAGTTCTGCGGAGGTCACGGCCCCTTGGCCTCCACGTCCATGAAATCGTACTTCTACCATGATTTCTCTCTCCACACTCAACGTTGCAAGTCAATGCGCTCACCGCAGGAAGTTCGTCGCTAACCCGGCTCGAAACAGCCCCGGTGAACCAGAATTAAAGACCCTCTGTTTCCTTATGAGAGAATATAGATTGTGCAAAAAAGGTCAAGTTTTTTTTCACTTTTTTTCACGAAGTCCCGCCTGATGCTTCAAAATGCACCATGCGAATGCGCTGCCACGCGCCCCGCAAGCCGCCCCGCGAGCGGCCGCCGGCCTCCCCGCAAACTCGCGAACGCCCCCGGTCAGAACGATTGCCGCCCCTTCAGAGCCCGTTCGAGGGTGATCCGGTCCGTGTACTTGAGATCTCCTCCCATGGGGATTCCATAGGCGATCCGCGAGACGCGAACGCTTCGGCCCTTGAGCAGCTTGAGCAGGTAGTGGGCGGTCGCCTCGCCTTCGTTGCTGGGATTGGTGGCGATGATGAGTTCCCGGGTCTTCTCCTCATCGAGCCGGTCGAGGAGTTCCCGGATACGGATGTCCTCGGGGCCCACGGCGTCGAGCGGAGCCAGAACCCCCTGAAGCACGTGGTAGCGCCCCTTGAAGGCGCCCGACGATTCGATGGCGAGAAGGTCCGCCGTGCTCTCGACGACGCAGATCTCTCCCGTGTCCCGGGTCGGGTCGGCGCAGATGGAACAGGTTTCGGCATCCGTGAAGTTGTAGCACCGCGGACAGGTGCGAACCTTCTCCCGCATGGCCCTGATGCCGTCCGAGATGGCTTCGGCCTCTTCCCGCGAGCAGTTGAGAAGGTGCATTGCGATCCGGGCGGCGCTCTTTTCTCCCAGGCCGGGGAGCTTGCTCAGCCTCCGAATGAGGTGGTTGATGACAGGCGGGTATGCGTTTGCGCCCATGAATTCGATGCCTCGACGATCCAAATTGATGATGGAAACCCGCGCTTCACGAGCGAGGCTTCACGGGCGTGGCGATGAAGCCCGACCGCCGGCTGTTTCCGCGCCCGCTCCACTGTGCTGCAAACCTGCAGGTTCCTGAAATCTTAGAGAGAAATGTACGCAACTTGTGGTTTTCTCCGTGATCTCTGCGTTCTCCGCGGTGCATTAGTGTTGTCTTTGGTTGTGGCCTTGCTCGACTGAGTTTCGCCCGATAACCACGGCAAAGCCCCGCGGGGACGCTCCAAACCTAAAAGAGTCCCTTGAGCCCCGGAATGTTGAGACCCCCCGCAAGCTTGTTCATTTCGGAGGCGGCCATCTCCTGCGCTTTTCGCAACCCGTCGTTCACGGCCGCCACAATGAGGTCCTGAAGCATTTCTATGTCCTCGGGGTCCACCACCTGCCGATCGATCTTGAGGCTCACCACCTCCTGCCGCCCATTGACGAGAGCCGTGACCATCCCGCCCCCGGCGGTCGCCTCGACGGTCTTTGCGGCCAGTTCTTCCTGCATCCTGACCATTTTTGTCTGCAAGTCCTTGACCTGCTGCATGGGGTTGAGTCCTTTCGCCATGATTGTAACTCCTCGATTGCTTGAAATGTGCCATGGAAAACAAAATGCCACGGGCACCGCGGGGAACCGAAAAACCATTCACCGGCTCAGATGCTCGTCTTTTTCGGATTCCGTATTTCCACCAGTTCGCCCCCGAGAACCTCCAGTGCCTCTATGACCACCGGGTGCTTCATTACGGCGCTCTTGGGACTCGATTTTTGCTTCTTTGCCTGCGGGCCGTCCGGGGTGGGAGGCGGAGACGCGGACTTGACCTTTACTCCCCACGAAAACTGCGCCCCGAAGAAGGCATTGGCCGCCTCGCCGAGACCTGCAACCATCGCGGAGTCTTGGAAGGCGCTCGCGTAAACGTCCATCACCCGTACTTCGATGGACGTCTCGGATGCCTGGACGACTTCGCTCCGGGTGAGCCTTGCGGCCAGCAGGGCATCCTTCCCGTCGAGCCACTGAAGAAACGCGCGCCAGTGCTTGCCGACTTCCGCGGCCGGGACGGGCTGGGAGCGGGAATCCATTGGGGGATAAGCCGGCGCGTCCGAAGGCGCTTCGCTTGTCGCCGCATCCGGCCACGGTTCGGGTGAAGGCGCCGGAGGCTCTTCCAGCGGGGGATGCCCCGCGGGGAACGCTGCCGACTCACCGCTGCCGAGGCGAGAGCCGGGGTCCGGAGAGCTTGCGCTCGCCTGGATTCCCGCCTTCGCGGGAACGACGTTCATCGGCTCGTGGCCAGGGGGGGTGGCGCTTGAGTCAACCACGCCGGGACACCGGGGGGGACCACCCGCTTCGCGCGGCGGCGGAGCGCCCGAACCCGCACCACGAGAGAGATCGTCCCTCCGCCGGGACGACGGCGGCGCCTTCCGATCCTCCGGCGCCCGGGCGGCGAAAGGAGCCGCGCGTTCCGCGAGGACGGGCGCGCCGCCCCCAGCCAGAGCCTTTTCGATCCGGTCCAGCTTTTCAACGGCTTCCTGCATGGTCTCGAGTTTCGGAAGCTGAGCCAGCCTCAGGAGCAGCATCTCCAGGCTGACTCGCGGCAGACTGGAGCGCCGGATGTCCTCTTCCCCTTTGAGGACCGTCTGGAAATAAAGGTAAAGGCTCTCGCGGTTCGTCCTCACGAGTTCTTCTTTCAACAGTTGTATTTCATCCGGCGGCAAATCCAGCCGGGATTCCCCGCCCGTCTCGTCGACGGCCAGGAAAAGAAGGTTCCGGAAGTATTCGCACAACTGCTGGCAGAAGCGCCTGCTGTCGATCCCGCGCCTGTAAAGGTCGTCAACCACTGTCAGGCACGTCCCCGCGTCACCGTCCAGAATGGCTTTTCCCGCCCTTCGGACGCTTCTGAGATCGACCACGCCCAGGACGTCCAGGATCTCTTCATCCGTCAGTTCGTCGCCGCTGAACGCGAGGAGCTGTTCGAGGAGGCTCTGTGCGTCCCGCATGCTTCCATCCGCTTCCCGGGCGGCCGCGTAGATCAGAGCATCCGACAAGCCGGCGCGTTCGCTCCGGACGATCTCCTTCAGATGCTTTGCCAACTGCGGCGTGGGGAGGCGCCTGAAGTCGAACCGCTGGCAGCGGCTGAGGATGGTGGAAGGGATCTTCTGGGGCTCCGTCGTCGCGAAGATGAAAAGCACGTGCTCCGGGGGCTCCTCGAGAGTCTTCAGGAGCGCGTTGAACGCCTGCTCGGTGAGCATGTGGACTTCGTCCACGATGTAGATCTTGTAGGGGCTCCTGGCGGGACGGTACAGCACGGTCTCGCGCAGTTCCCGGATGTCGTCGATCCCGCGGTTGGAAGCGCCGTCGATTTCGAGGACGTCGACGGAATTCCCCCGGGTGATCTCGCGGCAGTTCGCGCACGCATTGCAGGGGTCCGCACCGGTGCGGTTTTGACAATTGATCGCCTTGGCGAGGATGCGGGCCACGGAGGTCTTGCCGACGCCGCGCGCGCCGGTGAAAAGATAGCTGTGAGCGATGCGGTTCGAGCGGATGGCGTTCTGCAGAGTCCTGGTCACGTGGGGCTGGCCGAGAACCTCTTCAAAAGTCTGAGGGCGCCACTTGCGTGCGATTACGAGGTAGGACATGGCTCCGTTGCAGTCTTAGAGAGCGTAAAGGTTGAATGGAGCGGGCGCGGGCCAGGTCAATCGGCGCACTCCGGCGCGTCTCCAGGCTAAAGGGGCCGGCCCCGCCGGCTTGAGGCTGATTCCGGAGAACGCGAATCCGTCGGATGCGATGAAAACAAAATCAATCGGTGGCGGAGAGAGAGGGATTCGAACCCTCGGTACGCCTTTTGGACGTACACGCGATTTCCAGTCGCGCTCCTTCAGCCTCTCGGACATCTCTCCGCAATTCGACCGGCAAGCGCCGGCTCTCGGAATTCCCCGCTCCGCCTCCATTGCGCGGAAGAGCTCTCAGTTGAAGTGTGGCGGAGAGGGTGGGATTCGAACCCACGTGCCCTGCTATTCACAGGACAAGTCGATTTCGAGTCGACCCCGTTACGGCCACTTCGGTACCTCTCCGCTTCAACTCGATTTCCTTCCCGGACGCCGCTCCCTGAAGAATCTCCCGAGCAAGTCGGCGCACTCATCAGCGCGGACGCCGGCGATCACTTTTACATAATGATTGAAAGTGGGGACCTTTGTCAAGTCCACAACGCTTCCCGCGGCCCCCGTCTTCGAATCCCGAGCGCCGAAGACGAGCGTCGCGACCCGGGCGTGGAGCATCGCGCCGACGCACATGGCGCACGGTTCGAGGGTCACATAGAGCGTCGTGGCCGGGAGGCGGTAGTTGTTCAATGCCTGCGCCGCCTGCCGCAAGGCAAGAATCTCGGCGTGGGCCGACGGGTCCGCCAACCGGATGGGCGAATTGAACGTTCTCGATAGAATCTCCCCGCCAGGTCCCACGAGAACGGCCCCCACCGGCACTTCACGGGATTCGTAAGCCCTGGCTGCCTCCTCGATGGCCAATCCCATGAAATAGTGATGATCTTCCATCGGCCCCCGTCCATTCCCGAAGCCCTCGTCGGAGCGTTTGCCACTCGCGAGGACCGTGCAAACTCTAAAAAACAAAGGCGTTTTGCGATAATGTGCCCCCGCCCGTCTCGCGTGTCTGGCGGGCGCCGGGTCTTAGCTGGAAGGCCCGCCAATACTTCGCAAAATCGCCCCGCCAACTCGCACGACTCTTGCAAATATCATAGAACTGGTATAGAGGAAACATCTTTAAAGCGCCTTGGCTTGGGAGGCGCCAGGTCTTATAATTCCTCATCTGCATACGGTCCGGCCGGTATCCGGCCCGCGGTGGAGACTGAGGAGGACTTGATGGAAGCTCAAAAGCGAGTGAAGAAGAGCTGTTTCGTTGAGCTTGGCAGTGCAAAGCTCGTTTTCGAACCGGGCAAAGGGCGAGAGACGTCCGTGAAGAAACACCCCTGTGCGGATTGCCATTTTTGCCAGTTTTGCAGCGACAACAGATGCAGCGCATGCCGATGCGAAAAGAAACGGCCGGAGGGGTCGTTGTCCCGTAAGTTGAGCCTCTGCGAACAAACCCGGCTTTACGGCAAGATCAACGAAGAGACCTCCTGAGACTGACAACAGAAACTCAACCTCGTGTCGGAGAAGCGGATTCGCTGGATTTTATGAAAAAGATAACAGGAAACCACCTGAGACCGTTTTCCCTTGCAATGCTGCTCATGCTTGCTTTCCTCCTCTGCCGGATTGGGTTCTGCGGATCTTCCCTGGCCGCCGGCCAGGGCGTTCGGGGAGAAGGCGCCTTGTCTTCCACGGGGACCGATTCGGAGCGGGCTTCCTCGCCGCACTGGCGGTCCTTCATCTGGGACGCTCTGCCGTCGGAATGGCTGAGCGGCTCGGAGCGGAACGTCGTTCTCGAAGCCTATCAATTGCGGGACTGGAAGCCGTTTTTCTTCACCTCCCGCTTCGATCCCACCTCGGGGGCAAACGAGCTCATCCGGCGAATCGAGGAAGCGGAGGCCGAGGGCATCGATCCGCAATCCTACAACCTCGAAGCGGTGCGCGAGAAACTCGGCAATCTTGCACGGCTCCGCACTTCTTTGAACGCTCTGGACCCTGGTTTTGCCGATTCACGCGCCGTGTTTTCAGACAAGGCCTCGTTCGAGAGTCCTGCGGCCGCGGCGGTTGCGCAGCAAACGCCGCAGGAGGCTGCCAAACAGGCGTCTCCCGATTCTTCCCGGGCGACGGATCGGGAGAGGGAACAGAAGTACAAGGAGGTTTTCCGGGAAGCCGGAGAAATCGACATCGAACTGGCCAGGCGCCTGGTGAAATTTTCCTCCGAGATGAACCCATTTGCAGGCGACGAAGTCATCAGGAATCTTCAAGGGGAACTCCCCATGACGGAGTTCATCAGGAAACTGGAGCCCGCCTCGCCTCACTACAAGCCTCTCATTGTGGCGTTGGCCAGGTATAGAGCGCTTGCCAGGGCGTCCCAGATTCCGTTCAACGAGAAGGTTCCCGTCAAACCAGGCGAAACCGGCAAACACGTCGCCAACCTGCAAAAGCGTCTCCAGCAGGAGGATTTTTACAAGGGCGGTATCAGCGGGAGTTTCGATCGTGAAACCCAGGAGGCCGTCCGGAATTTCCAGCGCGCCCACTTGCAGCAGGCCGATGGCGCAGTGGGACAGAAGACGAAAGACTGGCTGAACGTACCATACCGCCGGAAGGCCGAGATGATCGCCCGAACCTTGAAGCTCGCGCGCGAAAGCCGCATCCGTACCGTCGAACGCGGGCGGTTCATCCGGATCAACATCCCGGAATTCATACTGGAATACTACAAGGATGGCGTCATCAATGAAATCCACCGGGTCATCGTGGGAAGGGCGAGCGGGAAGAAGGTCAAATTCGAGGGGCGCATGGCGGGCGAGAACCAAACGCCCACCCTTTGCAGCGCCATCGAACAGATCGTCTTCAACCCGCGCTGGTACGTATCCGACCGCATAGGCATCGAACTCAATGGTGAAGCCGCCAGGGACCCGCAGTACTGGACCCGGCACGGCTACGTCCAGATGTCTTCCCGCTATCCCTCGGGGCAGCCGCGTGTCTTCCAACTCCCGGGGCCGGGCAACGCGTTGGGCCGTGTGAAGTTCGAATTCCCCAACCCGTACGCGGTCTATCTGCACGACACGCCGCGAAGGCAGCTATTCCAGAATGCGCGCAGAGACTATTCCCACGGCTGCATGCGCGTTGACAAAGCGGAAGGGCTCGCACGCACGCTCCTTACGGACGAGCAGAACCCGGCCGCTCAGAAGATCGCTCTCTACATCGAGAAGAAGAACCCGTCCTTCATCAAGTTGTCGCAGCCGGTTCCGATCTTCGTCGAGTACGCACCCGCATCGAGCGCGGAAAACGGTCAGGCGCTTTTTCCCGGCGACCCCTACGGATTGTTCGGGGGAGACCCCGAAAAGAAGGGCTGATGGAGTACGGAGGGGTTGGTCGATAGCGAAAAACCCCACATTCACAAACTTTTTTGATGCATCTTGATGATCTTAGCAAAATCAAAGAGTTGAGCTGATTGTGCGATCCAGTCCTTTCCGCCTGTCGCCGCATGAATCCCGGTAACCGCGTTCTTTTGTAGGGCTTTCCATTTTTCCTTATGGTTTCAGCAAAATATCGTTAATAATTTGCAATCATTATATATTTCTCCATGGCTATCATCCATTCTAGCGTGTTAGCCTTATAATTGTGTTATCTCCATATGTTATTATAGTTATACCATTCGCTATCAAAGCAATTTACAAAAAACAGTTTGACAGCCAGCCATTCTTCAGATAGGAAAAGACATCACTACAAAAATTCTATCAAGAGACATCAGTTCGGGTAGAGTTGGTTGCTAACGATTATCAGGAGGGTACGTATGGGGCGAATGAACTCCGGCCTCCGGTGGGGTGTTACATCAGCCTGCGTTGTTGCGGCGGCTGTGCTGCAACCGTTTTTTATTCAATCAGTTCAGGCGATTACAGCCTCAGTTGGGCAGCCGTATCACGGTCGCCTCGTCAACGGGATTCCTTTCCCGAACCAGTTTCCCGGCTATCAATTGCGTGAGGAAGGCAGGACTTATACAACCCCTGAAGTGGTCGGAGCGCTCCTCGACGCCATCGACTCGGTCCGGGAGAAGTTCCCCGACACGTGCGATCTGTATCTCGGGGATTTTTCTCTCCAAGGTGGAGGGGGCTCGGCGCACCATCGTTCCCATCAGAACGGGAGGGATGTGGACCTCGGGATGTACCACAGGGGGAACCAGCGCCTTTCGACCCTGCACGTGATGAACTCGGAGAACCTCGATGCGGCGAAGACGTGGCGCCTTGTGGAGGGCCTCATTCGTTCCCAGCGGGTGCAGTACATCTTTCTCGACAGGAGCGTGCAGCGGGTGCTTTACGACTACGCGCTCAGCCATGGCGTGGATCAGGGCTACCTGAGTCAACTGTTCGCCAATGCCAAGGGGTCCGTATTCCAGCACGTGCGGAATCACATCGATCATATGCACGTCCGTTTCTTCACTCCGTGGTCGACCCTGGCGGCCCACATCGACGAAAGCGAGACGCAGAAGCTCGCGGTCGTCGAAATGGCGCAACAGGCGTATCTCCCCAAGAGGGTGAACTATTATGTGAATGGTACGGAACCCGGTCTGGACGCCCTTGCCAGGAGTTTTGGCGTTACGGGGGGAGACCTGTGCCGCTGGAATCAGATCCGGGGGAACACCGTTTTGCCGCCGGGAAGCTGTCTGGTGTTCTACAAGCGAAACTTCGAAGCGGAACCGGTGCACCTCGCTCAGTCCTTGCAGCCCTATGCGGCGCCCATCGTTCCCGTCCGGCTGGCGTCTCTCAATCCGGAGCCCGTTGGTTCGGCCGCCGAGGCGGTGGTTCTCGACGCTCCGGTTGGCGTTTCCGAGCCGGCTCCAAGGGCTCGAAAATCCCAGTCTTCGGCTTCGGCTGTCACTTATTCCACCTACAAAGTTCGGTGGGGGGACACCCTGGATAAGGTTGCCAGACGGAACGGCATCGATGTGAAAACCCTATGCCTGTTGAACGGCATGAAAAAGCCCGTTGCGCTCAAACCGGGCCGAACGATCAGGGTCGCCTCCGTGAAGCCTTCACGAGTTTCTTCCGGTTTCAGCACCGCCGCCGTTCCCACATGCAGCATCAACACGAAGGTTGGCCGGGGAGTCTCCGGCTCCAAAGAGGGGATCAATATCTGCACGGTGGGGAAGGGCGACACCCTGGATAAGGTTGCCAAACGCCATTCTATCAAGATCGAGACCCTCTGCCAGTTGAATGGCCTGAGGAAAAGCGCGGCGCTCCATCCCGGTCAGCAGCTCAATTTGAGCAAACCGGATAAATCCGGGAAGTCCGCCAAATCGGTCCTCAAGCAGACCTACCCCGTTTCGAGCGCCAACGGATTGAAGTCCCGAAAGGCTGAGCCGATTGCCCAGGCCCCGGCCGTAGCCAAGAGTTCGCAACCCAATGCAGGAAAATCTGCCGTCAAGGCGAAACCGGCAACCGCTCCCAAGGCTTCGGCCAAAGTCTCGGCCAAGGCTTCGGCGGCGCCTGCCGGCAAGTCCGCTGCGAAATCCGCCCAGATGAAGGCGTCGGTCCCGGCCAGGCCTTCCACAGCAGTTCCCTCCACGGTGAAGAAGAGCCCCCCGGCAGTGAGCCAGGCCAAAAACGGGAAGCAAACCTCGAAAAGAGGAGTCAACTGAGCGATCCAGCGTCTTCCGGGAATTCTGCCAAAAAAGGCCGCCTCGTGTTTTCCCATATCACCCTTGTCCCCGCAACGTGGGGGCCAGGGCCGGTCGTTTTTCCCCCCGGCTCCGCTTCTGCAACCGCAACTGCGATCGATGAATCACAGGTATCTCTTCACGGGGTGATTGCAAATGAAAGGAGAGAATCATCATCGGTGATGAGAAAAATAACGTCTCGCCGTTTGATCTCCAGACCAGAGCCCGCCGCTGTTTTGACCATATCTGTTCCCTGCGAACTTGCGCCTCCTGCCCGTCAACCCCCGGTCCCCACTCTATCACGGGACCGGTCGAAGCTGCCGATGCCGCGCCCGCACCAGCCTGGACGCCCCGGCACAACTGAACGGCCTCACCCCTGCATCCCACAAGGCCATCAAAACAATAGCCCGGGTGTGACAGCCCCGCAATGCAGGCTCCCTACGCTACGCAATGGCCCTCCCGGCCAAGTTCTGTCATCACCCTGAGGATAAGTTGCCACAGTTGGTTCTGTCAACCTGGCCTGGCCCAGAGAGGCACGCCGCATCCCCCGGAAAGTCTGCGACTTCGTCAAGGATGCGAGACATGGCTTTATCACCTTTTTTTCCGTGGTTGCACGATGGGGATTCAGCCAGTCTCCAAAGCCTGCTACGGGACGGAGCGCCTTCTTTTGCTGCTTGACGAAGGGATGCCCGATGTGGCGCAACCACATGTCGGCAGGTATTCCTTCAAGAAAACCACAAAACCGGCCCTGCAATAACTCAAATGATAACTGTGTGTATTAGTATTGTTTTTATACTTTTCTCCTCCGAGATTCTTTATTTTCTGTCGGATAAAGGGATGATTTAATCATGATTCCGAAGGAAATGAATGAAGGAAATGGATCCGCCTGCCGATATAATGACCAATCGGGTTCTGTTCCCGCAGAGGGATAGATGGCGGGAATCGGAGGAAGTTTTCTAATGAAATAATCGACAAGGAGCAGGCCATGAGCATGAGTGGAGTTCAGTACCTGGCGAGACGCGCGACGAGCGCGAAGCATGAGACCGAACGGCCTGGCGACATTTGTCGGGTGGGGACGGTCCTGTTGGGCGCAGTTCTGCTCATCCTGCTCATCGCTCCGGTGGTTGACGCGACGCCCAAGCGGATCATCATCCTGCGCCATGGAGAGAAACAGGATGGCTATGAGCTTTGCACTGTCGGCCAGCAGCGCTCGTTGGCTTTGCGGGCGAACTACCTTGGCAGGGGTGCGCTCAACAGCTTATTCCCTGTTGGTACCGGGCCAGATGGCATCTTCGCCGTTACTTTGCATTGCCTTGAACTGGTCAGTCCGGCGGCGCAAAGCTGGGGCCTGCCGTTGCAGCTTTATTCGGTGGTGCCGCTGAACGGCCAGAGTAAGGCGGATGAAACGCTGCAGTTGAACAAGCGCACTCAGGAGGCGGCGCATGCCGTCCTCACCGACCCACTCTGGGACGGCAAGACCGTGGTCATGGCATGGGAGCACGACCACATTGCCAAGAAGAAGCTTGAGAGGCAGTTTCCGAATGAGAAAGTGACGTTGCGCCAGTTGCTCAATCTCGACAAACTCCCCGAGGTGCCGCGAGACTGGCATGGCGGCAATTACGATTATTTTTGGATCGTCGATTACGGCATTCCGGGCCGGACCATACCGACCAGGTTCACCGCCAAGAGGCAGAAGTTTCCGGCACCCTACAACTCCGTGCCAAGTAATGTCTGGGGCACATCGGAGCATTTGCCGCCGGACAGCGGGTGCGAGCCTTGAGCGAACGCGCTGATCGCAATACATTATCTTGCAGAAGGTGCGAGAGATCCAGAAGGCTCCGCCCTTCTTCCATTTCCACCAGTAGATCAACATCACTTCCAGCTCGTTCTTCCCCCCGAGCCAGTGAACCGAACAGACGCACGCTCCTTGCACCGCGTCGAGCAGCAGCTTGAAGGATCTCCTCTCGTTTTTCTCTCACCGTTTCCGCAAGGGCCATCTCCCTCTCCATAACTCTCCGTTCATTTACGCGCCTGCGTTGGTCCCTTGGACTCAAGGCTACGACGCTGCACGCGGTACCACCTCGAATCCATCCAGGCGACAACTACCCTGACACAGGGGGGGCTGGCCATGCTACCCCTTATAGGAACCCTTCGCTCCCGTGGAAGCGATGCCGCCAGGATCATTTCAAGGACGACAGCTATGGAATTCATGGAATCCAACAAATGTTCTTCCCTGAACATTTATAGAGGACTCGCCCGGTTCACTCCGCCGGTCTGTCCGAAATTACTAGTACAGGACGGCGGAAGTCCCTGACCAGTTCCGGTGGGCACAAGAAGGCGTGCCCACCCTACAGTGCCAGCCGCCTGGTAGGGTGCGCACGGTTTTATCGTGCCCACCAAAACGAGTGCCGAATTTCCGCCCGCGTGTACTAGTCCTCCAGGACCTTCGATATCGCGTGCAGGAATGTACCGAGCACGAGCGACAGGACTGGACCAAGCCCGTCGAAATTGAGAAGATTCGTCAATGCGTGGTTCCAAACCAGCCACACAACAGCAGTCCAGCATGATACACCAAGAAGTATTCCTGGAACAGTCCGAAGCTGAAAATGGTGACTCATGCAAGGCCTCTGGGGCAGGGTGATTTCCCGTCGAAGACTCTGAATCGATTTCTCCTTTTTCATAACAACTCCTTGAATGCTTGCCGGAACACCTGTGTGGAGTGGACAGGCAGGATACCGAGATGCGTTAACCGCTCCCGAAAGCCTTAGAAGTGGTACCCGACAATCGTGCTGAAAACCGGGCTGGTGCTCGCATGGGTTATCGGACTTTTCTCTGCATCGTCAAGCAACAGCCTCGCACCTGCGTTTGTCATAAGAAACCAGTGCCGATTGAGCGAGTAGTTGGCAGTCAGGCCAACCGTAACATCCTTGACACCAGCCCCGGCGTTGAAGGCAGGAAGACCGGACCGAGCCGACTGCTGTGGTGAAACCCCGAAAAAGGTTTGCATATAATTGTCGTCCGCCCAGGTAATGCTGACCCCAGGGGTCAGCGTGAGCCTGTTCATGGGATGAAGGGGAAGGGACAGTCCCAGGTTGAGCAGAAGGCCATCATTCTCATCGCCGGCAAACTTGGTGATTGACGCGCGGAAGGATACCGGTCCCAGCATGTACGACCCGGAGGCGCGAATGCCGATGGCAGGGTCAATGTCTCCCATGCCTCGCAGGTTCTCGTCGGTACCATACAGGTCTCTTTCGATGAAATTGCTCCCGTTTTCCGTGCGTCCCGGATTATAGGTAAGCCCTGCGCCAAGCTGATAATTCGAGCCTCGCCAGACATTGACATTCAGTCCGTCAGCTCCTAAAGATATGATGTCGTGCCAGGTTACGCTGAAATAGGGAAGTGGGAAGGCGACATACTCATCGCTTCCTTCATATCTAGGACCGACCATCACGCCTGCCCCAAGTTTTATGTCCCATTCCCCGTGCTGCCCCGCTTGCTCACCGATTTCTCCATTGATCGGCAAACCATCCGCCTCCACATTCTCTCCAGCCAGGCAGCTACTCGCCAAAACCGCCGAAAGGATACCTGTAAGAAGGATCTCTCCAATTCCCATTTTCATGTGCATTTCCCCTGTTTTGAATTTTCCCGAAAAACGCCAACAGCAACAGTCTTAAGAAATAAGAGGCCAAGAAAATAACCTGGCTCGGAGATCATCATATCTCCTAGGTTTCTCCGATTGCCGCCACGTGCATCGATGCTTCCATGAGCCCACGCTTCTTCCACTCCGCACAGAAACGAAGCCGCAACTCATCGAGCGACTCATCCTAATCTTTCTGAAGTTATGCTCTTATACAGGAATCTGCGGGTTATAGAAGTTAAGATCATGTAAAGAAGTATAAAAATATCGGCAATATTCGTAATCCTCCTTTTTGACGGGCCATGGAAAATACCCATCTTCGCCATGGCGATCACACTTGTGTCCTGCCTGATGCTGCGAGGATCGAAGGCATAAATGTCGTCCAGACTTGCCCTGCCAGAAATTGACAAATCTTCCGATGTACAGACAGATATGGCAGGAACAATCAGTAAGATGGTAGATGGAAGGCCCATTTTAGACATTATATTGATCCATCACTCCATTTACTGCCTCTCGATTAGATGCGCTCTGTGCTGCATGTAACCATCTCTCATGGCAACATAGGGGTCGAGCGAAGCAGACTTTGATTCCTCATAATGAGCCAAACCAGACGGAATGCCATTAAGGCCCCTCTCGGCTGAAACGGCAAAGCGAACCAACTGGCCGGCAGGAATCCAGATTAAAGGGTCCATTACCTTGTCGGGCCCAAGGCCGACAAGGTCCCTCACGTCAGAAGCTCCGAGAATCGGGATCATCAGGAATGGGCCGGGGCCGGCGCCCCAAAGGCCAAGCGTCTGCCCGAAGTCCGCTTCGTGGCCGGAGAGGTCAAATTTAGCTTCGGCAACATCGAAAAGGCCCCCAATGCCAATGGACGAATTTACGATGAAACGGGCCATTTCGGTCCCCGCTTGCCCCAATTTGCCTTGGAGGGCAGAATTAATAAAGCGAGAGGGGAAAGCAAGATTATGGAAACCACTATCGATTGACTTGCGAACCCTGCACGGCACAACGGTTGAATATGCTTTTGATACTGGCTTGAGCACTCGAAGATAGACGACATCATTGAACTTGAAAACCTTTCTGTTAAGCTTCTCATAGGGATCACATACCCAGTGCGCCCGCCGGGCCGGTGATACTGCGGGTCCGATTGCCTCTTCCGTAGTGGCAAACGCAATGTTTGATCCCGGACTGGAAGTAACGAGCGAAGAAAACAAAAAAATGACAACCAAGAACGAAATTGCCCCGATTTTAAAACCTTTGCCGCTTCTCATCTGGATTGACTCCTCTCACAGGTCACTGCTTTTTTGCATAGGATTAAGAACATTAACGGGTTTGACAGAGCCTGCCCCGGACTCGATTCGGGGATTACAGAAACAGCGAGGACCAGTCCCCGCTTCCCACTCGCAGCTTCCATCCGCTATCCATTTCCCTGTTCTTTCAAGAGACTGCTGTGTGAACAGATCATCCGGAAAGTGCGTGTGGCATTGAACGCTCTCGAGCAGATACTGCGTCTTGTCGCCTGTCTTTTTTTGTACTCCATAAAACCCTTGTAACAGCGTGAATCCCAATTGTTAGTCAATTGAGTACTCAATCAATTATACCATAAAAAACCAACTCCCCTTCCGTCAACCATCTTCTACGCGATAATGCCCGTCAATAGCATCTCAACGGCTTTCTGGATGGTTTCCTGAAGGTTGCCTTTTCCTCCGAGTATCTTAAATTTCCGATAGTTTGCATTGAAAAGGCCGATAAATGTAATTGCTGCGATTTGGGTGTCTAAATCTTCCCTGAAGACCTTCTTTGCCTTCCCTTCTTCGAAAAGATCTTCCAGAAAATTCGGCTTTTCCAATAGCCACTGTGCTTCCACTTCACTGTCTATATTAATTGCCGGAACGTGCCTCGTGAGGATTTCGTTCAGTTCCGGATAATCCTCGGCCCTCTGAGCCATGTACCTTCCAAAGAGCCTCAGCTTATCTAAAGGATTCGCATGGTTAGCGATTTCCTCTAAGACCTCCTTCCGACTGCCAGCTTCCTCTACGCCCTCAAAAACCACGGTCCAAAATAACTTCTTTTTGGTCTCGAAGTAGTGGAAGATGATACCCTGAGACACGTCGGCTTCCTTTGCTATGGTTGCTGTGCTGGTTCTGTCGAAACCATGCTGAGCGAAAAGCCGCATTGCTGCTTCGACAATCCGTCTGCGTGTTTCTTCCGAGCGTTCACTGCGCTTGAGCCATTTCTGGCTGTTCTTTATCATCGTCTCCACTTTCTGCGAGCCTTCTCATCCATGAAGGATAAGAAGGCTGTCTACCAATGTTGATTGATTACTCAATTACACTTTTAGCCGCATGGCTGCTGCGTGTCAAGAGTTTTCTGCGAGGCAGGATGAGATGGCAGAAAATCGTCTTCGCCCAGACCTGGTAGCCGGTCGCCAGGAGCTTGTCCGAGAACTCCGGCTTTGAAAGAATTAGCCGCGAAAAGTGGGAATCAAGCTCATGATTCCGGCCATTATCCGCTTTAAGATGATCAATATGCCTTAGTTCTGACAGCTGAAGTGGGAATCTGGAACTACGTTTTTGATTCTCGGACAAGCTCCCAGGAGAACACGCGGACAGCCCCGTGCACTTTCCCCAGGGCATACGATCCGCTCCCGTTCACGTTTCCCGCCTCACTCGTCAGGATCTGTCCCAAAATGGCTTTACAGGACAGAGCGGCGGAGTGAACCGGGCGAGTCCTCAAATGTTCAGGGAAGAACACTCGTTCAATTCGATAGCCGTCGTCCTTGAAATGATCCTGGAGGCATCGCTTCCAAGAGAGCGAAGGTTCTAATTGGGGTATCACGGTCGGACCTGCCTGCGCCCGGCTCGCGCTCTATTTGCAGATCCGGAGAAGCATTCCGTGGATTTCAGCAAATCCTACCCATTCCTCGAAGCACATTTTGAACAGGTACATCCAGGCGCAGGTCCATAGTATCCTGGGGCCCGCCTTGGCTCAGCAAAATGGTAGGAAAAACCTTGAAGTGGCGCGGTTTGATGTCCCCGAAAGGCTCATCTTCGGCGAGTCTGCCGGTGTGGATTTACCACCCCATACCTCCCAGGTAGTTTCAACCATTGGGGACCCCTTGGGCGGATGCAAAGGTCAATACCGCTCGCCGATATGCAAACTATGCGAGTTTTCGATATATGATTCAAATTTAGAGAATGGAACGGGAGACTATTGCCCTTTCCAGTATGAATGCTCGCTGCGCACCCAGGGGGACCGGGTCCAAACAGCCTGTTTTCCTTTGCTTCTCTTCCTGCGGCCCAGCATGCTTCAGTCCTCGTCCTTCCCGTGATCTTTCGCGTTTCACCAGGCTTCGGCGCCTATTGGCTTTCAGGCGACGTTCCTTTACCGTCCCGCATGACTCATGCCGTCTTATTTTCTGGAAAGCTTGTTCGGTACCGCCTGCATCAGCTCCCACGAAGCGCTCAATGGCCGATTCCCGATCTACCAGCTGGCTGCCTGCGAGTCTCCTGGGAAATCCGCGCAGCATTCCATCCTTGCCTGCACGGCTCCCAAGGCGGATCACGATGGGTTCTTTGTCCTCAGCGGTAAAGCTCGGCGAATTCGCCACATCAAACCAGAAGGTTATCCGGCTGGACACCTTGTTAACATCCTGAGTACAACTCCACAAAATAAAGTGGCCACAAACCCGGAGATGTCATTCGGTGCTCCAGTTCCCGTAGCAAGGGTGGGCAAGAGCGGACGCGTAGCCCACCGGGAAAGACCGACCTGTCGTTTCGGTGGGCAGGGCAAAACCCCTGCCCACCCTGCATTCGCAAACATGACGGGCAGCGATTGGACACCCAATTATGTGGCGCGGTACTCAATAATTTTTCTGGGCCGTGGGAGGCGCTTTTCCAATGACATTCCCCCGAAATCTGGTTGGCCATGCGATGTAAAACAATCGGCTTTGGCACGCCAAACGCTTCGACCGGTGTCACATGTCCAGCGTCATCTATTACAATAGATATCTGGGTACTTTATCGAAATATTGCTGATATGCCGTCCCATATCTTTCCCTACAGATCCGTTCCTCGGCAAGAATCATGAAATGCTGCAGAACAAGCAGCACGATGAGATAGGCAAACAAAAGCATATTTGCCGTAACCAGACAGATGCTGAAGAATATCGAGGAGGAGGCGACATACATCGGATTTCGGGAAAGACGATAGGCTCCCGCAGAGAGATGGATGTCCGGGGACGTGACGGCGAATACCCAAATGGCAGCATAAAAAGCAGCTATGCCGATGCAATACACTACAATGCCAACGTAAAGCAGCAGTACCTGGGAGGTGATTGGCGTCCAGAAAGTCGCGATCAAAAAAGGATAGGGAGCAAGCGACGCCGCTATGGTGAAGAATTTTTCCCATGCGTTGTAGCCGGTCATGTCAGACATCCGCCTGGCAATGTCTTTCCGTGCTGTGCCGACAAACAACGCGGGAAGCAGGAAGGGAACCACGAGCGGCCAGGCATTAAGAGAATCTATCATTCTTTCTTGCCTTTCCCTTGAGATCAATCAAGAATTGAAATACAGGTCAAACATACCGCAATTTTATCGGAACGGCATGAAAATATGCACGTGATTGCCTCCTGGCAGGCAGGTTCAATCTTCGACGGGAACCCTTTCCGATCTCCTGCTTTTCAACCTGGCGCGGTGCTTTTTCTCACCCAGACGCCGTTCCTTTGCCGCCCTGCTGATCCGGGTCTTCTTTCTGGCAGGAAGCCGCCTCAACGCAGCCTGCATCAGTTCGACGAAGCGCTCGATGGCCGCTTCCCGGTTGGCCAATTGGCTGCGGGTTTCCTGGGAAATCACGCGCAGCATTCCGTCCTTGCCTATCCGGCTCCCGAGGCGGCTCATGATGAGTTCTTTGTCCTCATCGGTAAGGCGCGGCGAGTTGACCACGTCAAACCACAAGGTGATGCGCGTGCTCACCTTGTTGACGTTCTGCCCGCCCGGCCCGCCGCTCAAGGATGCAGTGAAGCGGAGTTCCTCTTCGGGAATCGCAACACGATCACTGATCTGTATCATCTATCCACCTGTCCGCTTGCCGCATCCTGGCAGCAACTTACACGGTACCCCACGATCTCACGGTTCCAGCAGTCGAGAGCGGCAGCCAAATGGCACTATCCGGCATCTTCACGGAAAAAATGGGCCATATCTGCCGCCCGGCGCTGGCTGGGGGTATCAGCGACAGATCGGGAACTCCTGACACGAAAACGGAATCCCTTGCCTCGCAACGCTACGCCTCAATCAATCTCCCCACGATTCTTTCGTACCGCGACCCCGGGGCCACCTTTCTCACGATCCGGTAGTTTTCTCTCAAGGCTTCCTGCACTTTCGATCCCGCCAAATATGGCAGCCTTGTGGCAAGTATGAGACTCTCTATCACAATGGCTTCAGCCCTGTTGATCAATTTTACCGGCTCATTCACTTCAATGTTGACGGGCATGCCTTCCAGGCGAACCCTGTTTCCCTTGTTTTCCACCCTGTTGAGCCTGGCTTCTATAATGGCTGACGCATTCAGTAGAACCGGCGAATTGATATTCGACGAATCGCGATACTCTACATTTGCCTTGTCGAAAAGCGAATCATAAAATACGGTCACATCGGCCACCAGGTTCACGGCGAAATCTTTAAGCTTTATGATACTCGCCAGAGTGGCGCTGCCTGAATATATTTCCATGTTCAGAGCGACGAAATCATCCGTCCAAACCCCCATGGGCGCAGAATGAGGCTCACCGTCCCGATAGGTCGAGACAATCGCCTCGTAAATCCAACCCTTCTGCATTCCGATCGTCTGAAGCGGTTTCAATGCAACTCCTCGCGGCAAGCCGGCCGGCAATCTGCGGGGAGACGCCGGCAAGTGCGCCATTTCGAGTCTCATTACTTTTCAAGGGGTACATCACTCACTTGTGCTGCGGGCCTCTTGCGCTTCGCGCGCGGACAACAAGTTGTCCGCGCCTCACGAGAAAAATCCCGGCGAGCGCCCCGGTCCATCGCGCAACGGGCCGGGATCTCCGAAAGTGCCCTTTCTGTTCCAGGCCCTCGCAGCGGCTGCGAGCTTCCGCCCCACATCGGCCCGATACCCGCCTGCTTCGAAACGAACTGTCACTCGCTCAAAAGGTAATCTCCGGCTTCTCCACCGACGGTAAGCCGATGGTGGACATCGCCTGCACGCGGGATCACGCGTTCGAGCCGCCCCCTGGCGATTGCACGCTCCCCCGCGCGTACCTGATCGCTGAAGCGCCCTCGAAAGGAGACCACCTCACGCAGATCGACCTCCCCCGCACGGTTCAAAAGCGACACATCCTCAACGGCATAGCGGCAGGGCGTGAAGATGGCGTCCCCATCGTCCGCCACTCGAAATCGAATCGCTGCGTTCCCGAGCGGCTGGTAAACGGCGTCGCCGTAATGCTCTCGCCCTTCCCCCATCCCTTTGATGAAACGGACAAAGTATGGAATCCCCGCGTAATGGCCCTCGTTCACCTTGCGGAGCTGGTGCCGGGCGAAGTCGGAAAAAGAGAGCGAAGCATCGGTTCGATGCGAAGCATGCAGCGCAGCCAACTCCGCTCCGTCGAGACGGCGAACAGACCCCCGGCAGCCATCCAGAAGCCGTCCGAGCGCGCCGTGAACCGCCCGTGATTCCCCATCGCCGTAAACCACGAGATCGACGTCCGATCCCGGCCCGTGCAACCCAACCAGCACCGAACCGGAGACGCCGAGGCTGCCCGCTGGAACGCCGGACGCGTCCTTCAAAAGGTTCGCAAAGGCAAGAGCCTTTTCCTCCAGTGGACCTCTCGCCCCATTTTCAAGAATCTTCGCGAGACGGAAACATGGATCGTAGATCTTCCCGGCATACTGCTCCGGCACTCCCTGCACTTCCAATCCGAAAACGGGATCGTGACCGATATAGATCGGGAATCGAAGCTGAAGGATCTCCCGTTGCTCTTCAAATCGATACACGCGCCGATAGCATATGCTTCCGCGCTTTCGGTCCCCCGCGGGGTCGGGCATGAACCGGAGGTAGGCGACCACCCGCCGGGGAGGGTGGACCAGGCCCTTGACCGTGAAGATCAGTCCCTCCACCGTTTCAACGGCGAATCCTTCCATCGCCTCAATCGTTTCCATCGCCTGCCCCATCATTTGCAAAGGACTCTCCCGCCCGCGCCCGGAACAGGCCGCCGGTCCCCAAGGACTGAAGTACACGCCATCGAGTTTACAACAGGCTTTCCCGACAACGCAATCGAGGAAATCCCGCTCAAGAACCGAATCCCGCCAAAGTATTTGAATCGAATTGCCGGGTTTGGACTCGACCGCTTCGCGAACTCACCTTATACTCTTCCTATGACGGCGGATTCTTCCCAGCTCAGCAATTCCTGGAGCCACAACGGCTTCGGGGAGCACGGGAGCGGCTCCAGTTCCAGGAGGCCCGCGAGAGCATGAATCCTCGATCCTCTCAGAGGGAGTCTAAAAAGGCGTTCCGGGGTAGGGTGGGCAGGGTCTTATCCTGCCCACCACAACGGGGCGAGCGTTTTATCCGGTGGGCAACGCTCTCGCTTTTGCCCACCCTACCGCCCCCCGCCTGTGGGGCGGGCAACGGCACAGGAGGCTTATTAGACACACTCTCATGGGGCCATCCTGAAGAGCCTCCGGGAATTGCTGTTCCCGGGTGGTCCCGTTCGGTTCGATTTGATGCCAGGTTTTTTGAACGTGTGTCGAAACCGAAGGTTCACCCCGTTACCTTTCTCACCGGCAACGATACGATAGATGGAGCGTTTGGGGTTTGGAGGTTCAGTGTGAAATTATTGGTCAGCGTGGTGAGTGAAATGGAAGTCGCACCGGCCGTGGAGGGCGGGGCGGATATCATCGATGTAAAGAATCCCGCAGAGGGAGCTTTGGGCGCGAATTTCCCTCATGTGATCCGGGGAGTGCGCGAGATCACACCGCCGGAGCTTGAAGTGAGCGCGACCGTCGGGGACGCGCCGAACCTGCCGGGAACGGTGGCCCTCGCAGCACTGGGTGCGGCTGTCTGCGGGGTTCAGTACGTCAAAGTGGGACTTTTCGGCACGCGGACCCCGCGGGATGCCGTTTTCCTTCTCCGGGAGGTCTGCCGTGCAGTGCGTGCGCACGCGCCCTCCACGCGGATCGTTGCAGCAGCTTACGCGGATGCCCACAAGGTGAACTCGCTGCCGCCGCTTGCCCTGCCTGCCGTGGCCGCCGAAGCAGGCGCCGATGGCTGCCTCCTGGACACGGCCTTGAAAGGCGACGGAACGTTGTTCTCGAACCTGAGCGACAGCCAACTGCTGCACTTCGTCGCCGAATGCCGCGGGGAAAGGCTCCTCTGCGGCCTGGCCGGTTCGCTTGGCGCTGAGGAGATTCCGCATGTCTGCAAGTTCGGAGCGGATCTCATCGGCGTCAGGACTGCGGCTTGCCGGGGCGACCGGGTGGGCGGCCTCGTGGACAGCCTCAAGGTCCGGTGTCTGAAAAATCTCATCGCTGCAAACGTATCCCCCGGGTCGATCCTTTCTCCAGCAGTTCCTTCAGGCGGTCCGGCTCATTCCCGTTAACGATCCAAAGGTCCAGGCCGCTGCCGTCGAGGATGGTCCCGAGGTATGGATCCACTCCTTCCCAGCGGGCCAGTTGTTCCAGCGTAACCATGTCCGGCAACCCGCCTTCTCCCCCGCTCGGGCCGAGACCACCCGGAGGGCCGTCCACCGGCTTGAGTAAGACCAGTCTGGGCGCCTGGAACCATTCCGCTACCCGGGCGCTGATGGAGTCGGAAGTCACCATCCAACTGTGCGGAAGCGAATCGGCGCGCTGAAGAAGGTCGAACGGCATGAGTACCGGGACCCTGCCGGAAAGGGCGATCTGGCGTGCGCCGTCCACGTCGCGTGCCGGTTCGCTCCGGGGAATCAGGTCGGAAAGAAGGCAGCCGAATTGATCCATGGCCAGGATGGCCATCCAGTGCGAGGCGGAGCCAGTCAGCCCGTAGCGGCTGTCACAATCCCGCACCGCATCCGCGAAAGGACCGCCTCCGGGGACCACCAGAAGGCGGCGTTCGCACCCCAGTTCCGCCAGCAGCAGGCACAGGGTCCGCAAGTTAGCTCCTCGGCTCAGGCTTCCACCGACTTTGACCACGACCTCGATCATGAACTTTCCCCGTCGATTTTTTGCGCCAATAGATACGCCGCAGCCCGGGCGGGAAGCGCGGTTACGCCCTCCTCCCCCCATTCCAGCCCCAAGTCCAGGATTTTCAAACCCAGCCGCCGCCCCGCTTCTGCGGCAAGAAAAGTCCCCGCGCCCGCCACGGCCATCGGCATTCGATACCCGTTATCCAGCATCGAGAGAACCTGGCACAAGGCATCGGTCAGTTGTTGGATCTGTTTTTCAAAAAGATATCGGGCCAGCTTGCGCGTTTGTTCTTCGTTCAGCATCTCCCCATCGGCGCAAACCAGGCGAGCCAGCCGCTCCCGGGCCGCTTCCGGAGCCCTGGCCCGTCCGTCGGGGGTGGGGCACGTGTATGCCTTCTCCGATATGAATCCCAGGATGAGATAGACGTCGGCCATAACGGTAAAGTATTCGGCCGCCACGCGGCACATCCGGCCGTCAACGGGAACCTCGCCGACAATGGTGTTGGGGTTGGTTCGCAGGATTCCGGAATAGACCAGCTCTCCGGATGTCAGACGCTCCACGTCCGTGATTCCCCTGCCGGCGATACGGCCATCCCGGATGGGTATAATATCCGCGGTCGTGCTGCCCACATCCAGCAGGATGCATGTGGGATACCTGCCTGCAACGTACAACGCGCTGGCGACCCAGTTGCTCGCGGCAAAATCCAGGGGACGCAGACGCGCCTCGCCAGGCTGCACGAAATCGCCCGCCAGACTCAAGAGATGGATGGGAGTCCGCGGGAAAGCCCCGGCTATGGCGTCGAGAACAAAAATCACACCCTCGCGCCTGGTCCGGAACGTATCGGACAGTTCGGCGGTCATGGTCACCGCCATGGCATTCGTATCGATGGCACCCAGCGCATCCCCGATTTCTGCCAGCACGGCGGGCAGATTCTTACGCTCCCGCCAAATCTCGAAAGGGCGAACGATAACCTCGCTCTCAACCGAACCTTCTTTTCGCCGGCAGAGCGCCACCGCCTTGATGTTGGCGCCCCCGATGTCCCAACCGATCGTTTTAAGAGAATCCAACGGCACCGAATTCCTCCTTGTGGAACGACGCCCTGCCTGATAGTATGAATCCTTGCGGAAGCGTGCGGTCACGGCAGGCGCGCCAGATGGCCTCCGCGAGATTGATGTTGATGACCTGACGCAGTCCCACGTATGAGGTGGTCAGGCGGGGATTGATCTCGATGACGCAACACTCCTCTTCGGTCAGCAGCATGTCGACCCCCACGTATCCCCTGAGTCCCGGCGCCAGGGACACGGCTCGTCCGGCATACTCGAACGCCACATCCCGCTGCACATGATCCAGAGGCACGGTCCCGCCCCGGTAAAGGAAGGGCGCGCCCACGGTCACCGCCTGCTCGTTCAGGCTCAGGGGCAGGACGCCCGTTTCAGCGGCCAGGAGCGAAACGCTGGCGTGGGTTCCGGGGAGGTATGCTTGTATGAGGATGCTTTCGGGCGGTGGACGCAAAAGGTCGAGAGCCCTCCGAAGGGAAGACGAATCCGGAACGAGACTGACCCCATCGCACCCTGCGCCGTCGACGGGCTTCACCACCAACGGGAATCCGAATTCTTCGGATGCCGTGAGAGCTTCGGCACAATTGACCCGCCACGTGCGCGGCGTGGGCAGGCCATTTTCCGCGAACCGCTGGAAACAATCCCACTTGTCTCCCGCGATGGACGCGCCCTCTGCGCTGGAACCCAACAGAAGCCTGCCTTTTCCCTCCACGAGAGCGCTCAGCCGGGCGAGAACGCCATCGGTCTCAGGGGCAATGATGAGCGCCGCGTCCACGTCGGCGATAAGGCCGTTCAACGCGTCGAGGTATTCTTCATGATGCAGATTCACTACCCTGTCGGCGGAGAGAGAAAAGCCGGCCAGGCGGACGTCTCGGGTGGTGACGAGGCGGACGCCCCCCCACGACTGAAAGTCGTTCAGGACGGCCCGCAGCATGGCGAAGCCTTCGGCGGCCAGCCCATGCGGCAGATCCTGGGCCGGCCAGCCGCCGCCGGTCACGTATTCATGAACCAGAACCAGGGGAGGTAAAGACCGCATGCGCATTATCCCTGTGATCGACCTGATGAAGGGCGAAGTGGTGCAGGCCGTACGAGGAGACCGGGCCAATTACAGGCCCGTGCAAAGCGTACTCGCCCGTGACGCGCAGCCCCTCTCCGTTGCCCGCGCTCTCCGGGAGGCGACGGGGTGCGATGAATTCTACGTTGCCGATCTCGACGCCATCATGGGAGGACAACCCCAATGGAACGTCCTTCGAGAACTGGCCGGCGGAGCAGGAGCGAAACTGAGCGTGGACGCTGCAATCGCCGATGCGGCCACGGCCATGAAGGCGATAGAGGCCGGAGCCGAACGGGCGATCGTATGCTCCGAGACCCTCCAGGACCTGGATGCACCGCGAGCCATAAGAAGCGCGCTTCCCGCAGAACGGTTGCTTTTCAGCGTAGACGTGGTGAAAGGCCGCGTCCGTTCTCGCTGCCCCGCCTTGCATGATGCCGACCCGTTGGCTGCCCTCGACCTGATGGCTCGGGAAGGATGGTCGCAATTCATCCTCCTCACCCTGGACCTGGTAGGCGCCGGAGGCGGGCCGGACTGGCCGCTCCTGGAGGAGGCAGGCAGCCGTTTTCCCGATCTCTCGATCGTCGCGGGAGGAGGCGTCCGCACGGCTCAGGATCTGCAACGGCTGGCGTCCATGAACATGAGCGGCGTCCTGATCGCCACGTCCCTTCACCGTGGTTGGATCACTCCACAAGATTTGCAGGCCTTGAGACCGCCCGGCTGAGCTGAGGAGTCTGCCAGCGCCGCAAAAGGTCCTTGAAGCAGTTCAACTTCCGGCCTTCGACGAGGAAAACGAAGATTGCGGCGGCCACGAGATCCGCCGTTGTCCCCGGATTCATGCGGTGCAGGTCATCCCGAAGCATGAGGTCGAGCTTCTGCACCTCCCCGAAACCTTTTTCAGAGAAAACCCCGCCGGCCTTCAGAACGCTCTGCGCCAGCCCGGAAATGCGTTCGGCCGCCGCCGGGCCGTTCTTGCGAGCGATGAGCGAATCGGGAGTCCGGGCAAGAATCGTGAGAAACGTCTGGAGAATGGAATCCGGCAATCCGCACCCACCCTCCCAGAGTCTCAGCAACGTGGTGTACCCGACGTCGAAAGTCAACTCGAAACCGGTAACGTATTCGCTCGCCAGAACATCGCGGTCACGGGCCAATTCCATCGCTTCGAGCAGCGTCACATCGGCGTCCCCGTCGTGCACGTCGCATCGTTCCACCTTGCCCAATCCGGCCGGCGCAGCCATCCGAATGGCTTCATAGGACCTCTGCGCGTCCTCGACGGTGAGACCCTTCAGCACCTCCACGAGGGCCGCCCGCAATCCGTCTGGATGCCCGGTCCCGGCTGCTTTCGCGAGAGGAGCGAGGACGATCGCCATGCCCAGATTGGTGTTTGTGCCCACCAGTTCGTGTGTGGCTCTCACGGCCCGCAATATGGTCTCCCCCACGGGAGACCGGGGCGATTCCCGAAATGCAGGCCCAACGGCCACCACGCTGACCAGGAAGTCCTCGAAACGGCAATCCGCAAAATCGTGCATTCTCGATACATTACCGGGTTTCCAGGCGCTTGCTTCCAAAAGGCACGCCAGTTGCGCCGCCATGGCAACCTCATCCGGAGGCAAAGGAATCATCGTATTCCGTTCAATATATGGTCCACCAGAAGTTCGGGCACGTCGATCCCGGTTGCCGATTGGAGGCCCCGCCAGCCGGGGATGCCGTTGACCTCTATCAGTTTGTACCCTCCTCCCTCGCACGGAAGGATGTCCACTCCCGCGTATACGGCGCCCAATGCCAGGACTGCCTCGATACTCATTCGATGGAGCGTTTCGTCGAGAACCAGCGGAGCCGCCGACGCCCCGTTGGCGATGTTCGTCTTCCAGTTTTTCCCCCTGCGCACCATCGCAGCAACGGCTTCTCCGTTTATGACGAAAACGCGGATGTCTTCGCAGTTATGGGGAATGTACTCCTGAAGGTAATAGACGTAGTTGCCGAGTTCGAGCGCTTTGAAGACCCGGTGTGCGCAGTCGGCGTCCGTGACGCGCACGATGCCCCGGCCCTCCGAGCCGAAAAGGGGTTTCACGACAACGTCGCCGCCCAGTTCATGATACCCGGCCAGGGCATCGTCAAAGCGCTCAGCGACTATCGTTCGAGGTACGGGAAGTCCGGCGTCCTCGGCGAGAGTCAGCGTGTAGTATTTGTCCACCGACCGTTCGATGGCCGACGGCGAATTGATGACTCGGACCCCGGCGTTCTCGAGGCGGTGCAGAGTGTCCATGCGGTATATGACCTGTTCGAGAGAACCGCCCGGAATGGCCCGCACCAGGAGAACATCGCAACTCTCCAGCGGTTCGCCGCAGCAGGCGACGCGGGGCGTCCCTCCGCCCGGGCGAGCCGTCAGCCGGGTAACGGGAAAACACGGGGCATCGACGCCGCGCCGGGCCAGCTCGGTTTGCAGGGCCGTCACGTACCAGCTTCCACGCCGTCCAACAATGCCGATTCTCATTCCCGAAACATCTGCCTTATGAGGTCGAGGTTGACACTCCCGGCGTGGAAGGAACGCCCGGTGGCCACGTTGTTGATGGAAACCTCCGCAGGACTGAAAAGCAGCGGATCGATCTTGTAGAAATCCCCCCCGTAGCGTTGGAAAATCTCGTAGAAGGGCGTTCCATAGTCTCTGGATGCGGAGGACGGAAGCTTTTCCGTCATGCTTTCGATCCGCTCATCGTCTCCACGCACGGTATACCATGCCTTTCCCCCATAGAGAACGGCGTCGTTGGTGCGTCCGATGGCGCGAAGGTCATCCCGGGCGACGGGCGCCACCGGGCAGGTTCCGAAGCCCGATATCACCTGGCGGATGTCGAAACCGACCTCCAGCATCTTGTGCAAACCCGTCTCGACCACCCTTGCCCCCACCTGCACCGATCCCACCAGACTGGCGGTGGGGGCGACCAGGAGGTAGAGCCGCTCGGGAGAAATCCGGCACTTGCCGGCTATCCATCCGGCGACGTCCTCCGATGGCAGGCTGCGGCTCTCCAGGGCCAGAACGGCGACTTCGGACCGGTCCCGATACTCCAGTTTCTGGAATAACGGTTCCCCGAGGAACAAAGCCCGGGCCGGGCCTGAACCCATGGCGAAATAGGCGCCGGATGATGGCGTCTTCTCCACCTTCACCGCCCATCCCGCATATTGAGCCGCCATGCACGCAAGCGCCGGACGACCGACCGTAACGCTCACAGCGGGAAAAGACAGTTCGCCGCAGCCGATCTCGCAGAAGCGCACTTTCCCCAATCCGCCCATACAGACCTCGGCGAAAAGGCGTCCGGCTTCAAGCGATCCCGGAACATTCACTCCCGCATCCACCAGTGTCGTCCCGTTGCCGAGCCGCGTCGTCTCCAATTCCAGTGCTTCCGACTCGACGACCATGTTACGAACGATTGCCAGGGCTCGCTCATTCAGGCTTAGCATAGACGAGTATCTCCCCCTTTCCGAGTGCCGTAATGTCGCCGCTATAGCGGCGAAAGTCCCCATCCACAGCCGCCGTCGGGACCGGCAATCCCCAATCGAGCAGACGCCGCAGATACCAGCGCAGGAATACCGGGCGAATCGTGCATTCATAACGATAGGTCAGGAGAATTTCGGGAGCATCGCCCAAAGCCACGATGGTCCCTCGTTTGTTGCCTGCGCCGGCTCGATTCCCGAAGCGGCCCAAGACGAATATGGAACCCGCGATCATGTACGCTCCTGCGAATTCCCCCACGTCGCCCTGAACGACAATGAGCACGCGCCGGGCCTTTGCGCCGACCTCCCGGCCCGCGTTGCCTTCGACGACGATCGTTCCCCGATTGGCGCCGGATTTCTCGCCCGGGTACGCAGCGCCGACGCGGTGGCCCGCGTTCCCCTTGATCCGGATGAAGCCGCCCTGGATGTGCGCACCGGCCCAGTCCGAAGCATTGCCTTCGACAACGATCTCACCGCCTCGCATGTAAGCGCCCAGGTGCATCCCCACGTTGCCCCGCACCTCGACCCGGCCACGACTCATTCGCAGTCCGATCTTTTTGACGTGCCGCAGGTCACCCTCGACCACCAGGCGGTCGGATCGATCTCCCTCGATTTCAAAGAGGTCTCCCAGCGTGGTCTTCCGGCGTCCGTAAAACGCGGGCAAAGCCTTGATCTCCGCAAGGGTGCGGCTGGCAAAGAGGTCCGGGCAGATACTGTCGGCCTCGATGGGGATTGTGGTTGGCTCTCTCAACCGCAGGGTGACGATATTCCTTTCCTCTGCGGATTCCTTCATCAATCCTGCACATGATACGCAGCCCAAGGTTCGCTCCTTCCCGGCTTCGGACCTCTGAGAGCGTGTCTAAAAAGCCTCCTGTACCGTCGCCCGCCCCACGGGCGGGGGCGGCAGGGTGGGCAAAAGCGAGAGCGTTGCCCACCGGATAAAACGCTCTCCCCATTGCGGTGGGCAGGATAACACCCTGCCCACCCTACCCTGGAGCGTCTTTTTAGACACCCTCTAAAAATCGACCGGGACGGCCTTCCGGTCTGGACGGAAGGCAAGGTCCCAGAATGTCCCGTCGATCTGAATCGATTTGCCACCGTCAAACGTCGCCGTCAACCCGGCGCACGCCCATTATTTCATGCAAGTGGAAGTGATAGCGGCCCAGTTTGCCGCCGTAGTTTCCCGCCGAGATGCGGACAACACCAGCCCGGCAGGCAGCCTGGACGCCCACCCGCGTCGCTTCTCGCACCGCTTCCTCGTCGAGACCGTCGATGACGATCTCCATCACGCAGTTGACGCCTTCGGGCAGTGCCGAAGCCGCCTGGCGCCGGATGGTGGGACAGTAGGCGGTGTTGGTGGAAACGAACTGTCCTTTGTACTTCGATCCCACTTTGCTCCCGCTCCGTACGACTCCTCCGGGGAAAGGCATGATGATGCCCGGCACGGCGCGCATTGCCTCCACCGCGGCCTCCGCGGCCGACAGCGCCGCCCGTTCGTTCTCGGCCAGGATGAGAAAGTTGCCGCCGCCTATGGCCTTCTGCATGCTGAAGCTCTCCTCGATGACGAATTCACCATCCATCACGGGAACGCGCCATAAGCGCCGCTTTTCCAGCAGTTTGCTGCTCTGAAACCCATCTCCGAAAAAGCGAAGCTTGCCCCCCGTTTTCACTTTGGCATCCGCCCCGAGGCCATCGTAGCAGGCCGAGGTGGGGGAAGTCATGATGCACTGTCCCACTCGGTTCAGCAGGACTTTTTCCATGTCCTTGCTCGACATCGTGAAGAAGAGAAGGAGAACGCCAGGGCGGCCGTCAGGCGTTCGTTCCGGGGGCAGGAGCCCCTCGATCCCCGCTTCGCAGCCACAGGCGATAATGGAAGTCGCAAAGCCGGTGGCGGCCCGGGCCGCCGTTATGGCCCAGCGGTCGTTAGTCGCCGTGACGATCAACCGGCTGGCCCACATCTCGAAGGCCTCTGCAAAGGTGTTTTCGACCTCTACTTTGTTGATATGCACGTGTTTTCGCCTCCTTACCGCCTGCCGCTCATGGCGTATCCCACCTTTCGCTCAGGTAACCCCAACGCAGGTTCGACTCCTGGGTGTATCTCTTGCCCAGGTGCACGGCCAGAGAGGCGCGTTCCAACTCCCGTCCGAGATAGAAGGCATGGGAAACGTCTTCCGGTTTCAATCGAGCGAAAATTACGTCGGGATCTTTGCCGCAAATGAAGACGTCGCGGTTGAAAACGTAAATCTTCCGATTGCCGGTAAAAATCCGGAAGTTCTTATCCCGCACCTGCTCTTGCATCCGTCGCAATTCAGCTTTGCTGTATGGTTCATACGGCGGGTCTTTGACCGCAATCAACCCGGCGTCTATATTTTTCGGCAACAGCCGGTTCAGGTTTGTATAATGCATCAGTCTGCGGGCCAGATCCAATTCGCGAACCGCCCCCCGAGCCCAACTGATCACCTCGGTAGTGAGAACGTAGTCTATCTTCAGTTCGGTGAGCACCCCGGCCATCAGGGCGTTTATGCCGATGCTGTCCGAATCGATGAGTTCGGTGAGGTTCCCCACTCCCATGAGCATCTCGGCGCCGGGGTAACGCCGCCGCGTTTCGTAAAAACGATGCAAGGCCTCGGTGAAACCGAAATTGACGGGATCTAAAATGGGGTCCAGTATGCAGGGCACGCCCCATTCCGCCAACTGGGCGGCGTTCCGCTCCAATGACTCCAATCCTTCCCCGAAATCGGGGATGACCACTACTTTGCACCGCACCTCGCGGGCCAGGTGCAGGTTTCCCGAGTTGACGCTCAGCAGCAAATCCACGCCGGCTTCATCGGCTTCGAGGATGGTTCCGGTATCGAAGGTGTCCACGCTGACCGTGAAGCCACGCTGCTTCAGTTCCGCCACGACCTGTCCCACTCCCTGGAACCCGCCCCGGGCAGGGCAACCAAGATCGATGATATCCGCCCCGCTGCCGCGGTAATACTCCGCCATGGTCAGGATATCCTCGCGGGACATGCGGTAGGCGTCCACTATCTCAGCCAGGATCTTCACATGATAGTCGCCGTAACCCTCCCGGACGGACTCGCGGCCAAAGAATGCGGGGATGTCCTTCAAATCGCCGGGGCCGCGGACCACCGGCACACCCACGCGTTCCCGAATGAGTGAAAGGTCGCCGAGACAAAGGCCCGGAACCATGACCTGCCCGCACCCGCGGGCGTCGGAGAGGTGTTGGGCGATCCATTCGACGCTCATCAAACCCGCCACGGAAATGTCCAGAACCTCCAGCAGGTAGTCGAAGCCGGGCTCCATTTTCTCCAAAGTGAGCCTGAGGGAATCTGCGGCCAGTTTGCCGGTCACGAACAGGTAATCAGCCATTTCCAGTCACCGGTAAACCCCTGAAAAAGAGAACCGCGCAATCCTGGCCGTGCAACCGCTCGCACTTGCCGGGAAACGATACAAAATGTGCGGCGCTGAAACGCAAATCGCCTTTCTCCGCCTCAACACGGAACATACGTCACCCTTGAAGCCACTCTTCCATAGACATGTGCCGAACCACGTGACCCCTTCCCGTCATCTCCCGGCGGATCTCTCCCAGGGTGCCGAATCGTTCCGCAAAGGCGTTGTGTTTATGAACGCCCTCGAAGTTCTCCTGCCTGGCCAGGACGAAAGCGTCATCCGGCAGGTCGGGATAGATTTCCACCACGTTGCGCAGCATCTCGCGCACCACGTCTTCGGCAAACCTGGGATTGCGATGGGCCTTGTTGACGATAAAAAACTCATCCGTGCGCTTCAGGAGTTCGTAGGTCTCCGAACTCATCGACGCCTCCACTATGTGCACGAGATTCTCGGCTCTCACCTGCATCTCGGATCCGATCAGCAGCGTGCCTCTGCCGCGCTGATTGTGAGAAGGCATGGGGAGGATGTCGACTATCCGCTCCGCCTCTTCCGTCGAAAACCCTTCCGCCGTGAGCAGATCCTTCGAGTGGGTCCGCATCATGTCCTGAGCGCACGGACACACCGTCATCCCCTCTGTCTCGACGCCGACCAGGCGCCTGGTGTTTTTACGGGTGCTTGAAGCGATGCCGATCAGGGTGTAGATCTCCTCCACCGGTCTGGCGGAAATGGGGGTGACCTTCATCATGGGAGAGCGCGCGCGGATATGCACTTCCGAGCGAATGGCGGACTGGGTGCGCACGATCTGCTGAGCCAGCCTTTCAGCGAGGGATTCAATATCCGGCGAGGGTTCCAGTACAATTTCGCCCGCGAGCGACTCCAGCACGTCGCTGAAGCGTGACATGTGCACCCCGGCCTGTTCGGGTTTCACGTCCGCGTAGAGGTCCAGTTCTGCGTAAAACAGGATGCCCCGGCTGCCGTTGGCTATGTGAATGATGCGTCGTAAATTCGTGACCCCCGCCCGGCTAAGGCTGATGGGCACGCTGGGCGCCGACTCCTGTACGTCGTGTTCGATTCGTAGCCTGAGGCTCCGTTCGACCTTCCGGACCCCGGCCGGCTCGGCTCTTCGCAGCATTTCTTCCACGGTTATGTTCAGTACGGGATGGACCAGGCCCGGAGCGATTTCCGCGAGAGGGACGAGGACGAAAGCTCTCTCGTGCAAACGGGGGTGGGGGATCTCCAGTTCATCTGAAGTGACAGCGACGTCGTTATAGAAAAGAATATCGAGGTCGATGAGGCGAGGAGCATTTCGAAAAGCCTCAGCCCTGCCCATCCTCTTTTCGATCCGTTTGAGGAACTTCAGCATGTCGCCGGGGGGAAGCTCCGTCTCCGCACAACAGACGGCATTCAGGAACTTGGGCTGATCGGCGTATCCCACCGGCTCGGTTTCATAGAAAGACGATACTTTCTTTATGGATACTCGCGTCTGGACGTACTGCAGCGCCTGCAGGAGGTTGCTCTGCCGACTCCCCAGGTTGCTGCCGAGACTCAGATATACACGGTTGAGGCTTGCCATGGCTCCTACCGGCAGCAGACCATCTCGCGATGCGGGAAATGATCTGCATGGATTGAGAAGTTGTCAAAAGAAATGGTGTAGTTCTTCCGAAAATGCTCGCGGATATCCGCCTCGATTCCCGGGTCGTGGGCGGGAGCCACGTACAACGTTTTCCCCCGCCGTTCCCGGGTAAGCGTTCCGTCGACGGCCACAACGACGCCATCCTTCACCACGTACCGGGGCCGGGCGAACATTTCCTCCCTGTCATCGAGGTCCGCGTAGACGGTTACGTCCGCGTCGGCCCCGGCGCCCAGGTGTCCCTTGTTTTTCAGGCCGAGCGTACGTGCGGCGCCCGCGCGGGTGACAACGGCAATATCGTAGAGAGAGTACTCGCGATCGAGTTCCGGAAGCAACGCGCCCTTGCGCCCCCTCGGGTTCAGCCTCTCGAACATCGCGGATCGGTAGCCGCGGTCCATCAACAGCTTTATGACCTGAGGGTAACGCATGAAGGGCCCCGCATTCGGATGATCGGTGGTGAGAAGCACCTGCCACGGATTCTCGATGAGCAAAGACAACTCGAGTCCGGTGCGCCACATCACGGCGTTGATCGCGTTGTTTCGCGAATAGCGGATGGGAACGATGCCGCCTCCGGTCTCGTTTTCGATGTCGTCGTTCAGCCACTTGTTGCCCGTCCGCATGTGTATCCCATGTTGCAGGGGACCATCGGACGTCATGGTGGTGGCCTCGCCGAATACGATCTGCCCCACGTCCACCGTCAGGTTTGGATTTGCGTTGACCGTGGCCGCTACTTCCGCGGCTTCGGAGCGATGCAGAGAGCCCGCCTGTTTCCCGTAGCTCAGGAACTGCAGGTGACAAAAGTGGCCCCGCCGCCCTTCGAGGGTTGCCATGGTCTCGATGGTTGTGCGGGCGCTGGTGCTACGGCCCAGATTGATGCCGTGAACGTGAATCGGATGAGGCAGGTCCAGTTCTTCTGCGATCTGGGCCAGGGTGGTCACTATCTGGCGGGGAGTGACTCCGAAGCCGATCACCTCGTCGTCGAGTTCGCTCACGTTGCGTCCCCATTTCCAGTTCTCCACACCGCCCGGATTGACGATTTTGATGGCGTAGCCTTTGGTCGCATTCAGCATCCAGGCGACATAATCCCGCGCCTTTTCCAGCAGACCGTCACGAATGCACTTCATGATGAAGTGGTTGTTGCCCAGGGTGATGAAGGCTCCCATGTCCAGCATGGGAGTATCTTCGAGTTCTTCATGGGTATGTCTCGCCACCAAAGGCGCGGTAGCGGCTTCCATAACCGTGGTGTAGCCCATTTCCGCGTAAAGGTATCCCGTCAGAAACGTGGACGGGATGGTGAAGCCCGAGCCGGAACGGGTGAGCGCCGTCCGTTCGCGCGTGTTTCCGTAATGGTCTTCCGGACGAAGCTTGCGGGCGGCATTGACCTTCGCGCCCACGACATGGCTGTGGACGTCCACACCTCCGGCCATGACCACCAGCCCCGAAGCGTCGATTGTCTTCGCCTTCTCGCGATCCACATCCTGCGCGGACACGATGCGTCCGTCCCTTATCCAGACGTCCCGCACCTGTCCGTCGACGCCGTTCGAGGGATCGTAGACTCTGCCGTTGATTATTCCTAACATCGCTTCACCGCCTCTATAATCGCATCCAGCACCGATTCATCCGTGGGGCGCACGGTGGGGAGCGCCCCACGGAGCCGGATCGGTACGTTGTCCATTCGATAAGAAACGCCTTCCGCATCGACTCCGTAACAGCAGGTGGGGAAGAAGACCTGAGCCGTCTCGGCCGTCAGGTTCACCATCGGATCGAGAACGATGGTCGGGATGCGTTTCAATTGCATGGCGGCCACACGGGGAAAATGCGCCGCGGGGTCGGAGGCGAGAATCAACGCAGCGTCAACTTCTTCGCGCACAAGCATATCGACGGCGGTGAACTCGCCGGGGCCATACTGAGGGTAGCCGCGCGCAAAACTCACCGCAAAAGGGTAACCGCTTTGCCAGGTGAGCACCTGGTCTGCCCCGGCCACATTTCCATGCCCCCGCATCGGCATGACGATGAAGCGGGTGAACTCATTCAATTGCGCCGTCAGCGAAAATAGCTCTCTCACGTTGATGTCCCGCGCGCGGCTCATGGTGAGCCCCATGCCCATGAAAAAAGCCCCGAACCGGCATGCCTTCATACGCTCCGTGAGATCCCGCAGCCGTTCGAGGGGGATTCCGCCGACCGAATCCGACTCGATCTCTTTTCCCTGCACCAGCGCCCGAAGCGCCGTCAACACCTCGAAGTCGCTATCCGGCAGAACCTGGAAAAACTGATCGGCCACCTTCGCGGTGCCGGTGGGACGCACATCGAATACAACCATCGTCCTGTCCCGGCGTCCGTTCGGGAGAAGCGCGCCTTCGGCGTTCAGCGAATAGCGCTCGAAATGGCGGAGGTGAGCCGCCGCGGGATTGCATCCCCAGAAGATGAGCAGATCGGCGCGATTCCGCACTTCTCCCAAAGTGGCGGCGGGCTCGCCGACGGCCTGCATGCCCAGACCGGTCGGTCCGTGGCACACCGACGAAGTGGTGTCCACGATCGCCCCGAGCAGGTCAGCCAGTTCGATCGCCTTTCTCTGAGCCTCGCAGGCCGATGAGCTGAGTCCGTAGATGAGCGGGCTGTCCGCCCGAACCAGAATCTCCGCCGCTGCCGCAATGGCGGCGTCCCATTCGACTTCCCGCCCGGCGACGGTGGGCTTCCGGGGCGTGGGGTCGTAGTCGAGAAAGACGCCACGACCGTTGGCGCACGCTCGCCGCACGCGGCTGATTCGATTGTCCTCCACTTCGACTATGATGTCGTCGCAGAGGCATCCGCAAAAGGTGCAGGTTATGTTTTCGACAATCGTTTTCATGCTGGTTCCACTTCCACTGTCAGTCCTTTGAAGGTCGGCATCCCCGTGCCGTCCGTCTCGGACTCGACGAGTTCATTGGCCAGGGGTCCCATGGGAACGAATACCATCTTCGGAGGGAGCGCTCCAGCGCGAACGGGCGCCTCCACCTGCGCCGTCGAGGTGCGCAGCCGCACGGCCCGCCCCTCGACGATGCCCATGCGGGCCATGTCTTCCGGGTTCATTTCCACCACCGTGACGGCCCGGCGGTACGTGTCCGTATGTTTCCCCTTGTGCATGCCGCTCGCCTGTTTGACCGTTCGCCCCGTAACGAGGGTGAAATTTTCACTCAAGGCAATCCTCCAGTTCATCCCCGATCTCACGGCGAACGGCCTCGGCATTTGCCGTGAGATTTTCCAGGCACGATTCCCGCCCGTCTCCTCCGCCAAACACCGTGCAGATCGGATGGCCCGCCTCTATTCGGTCTCCGGGAAAGGGAACGTCTCTTCTCCCTCGCTCCACTCCCCCCATGGCTTCCGGTACGATGGACATGCGCCTGGCGAACACGATCCCTTTGCCTGCGAAAGGGCTCCCGATGTGTTGCGACAGGGAGAACCGAGGCAAGCTCCCGGCCATGGCGTCGAGGTGAAGAGAAAAAGCATTGAGTCCATATACGCTTTCCACCAATTCCATGGACGCGGTGTAGCGGGGATTCACCTCCACCAGAAACGGAGAGGGACAACCGCTCGCATCCTCTGCCGCCACAAAGTCCAACCCGTTCACCCCGCGCAAACCGAGACGGCGGGTGAGCCGCGCAGCCATGCTTTCTACGGTTTCAAGAAACGCCGCTCCCATCGGGCGATCCAACTGCAACGGTAAGATATTGCCGCACCAGATGAATTCCCGTGCCCCGAGTTCCCGGCGTCCGATGAGCTGCTCAGAGATTCCGATGAGCACGCTGTTCTCTCCGTCAGCCACGAAGGCTGCCGAGGCGGGCCGTCCTTCCACAAACCGTTGCAGGACGTGAGTTCCTTCCAGCAGTGACCCGTCCCAAAAACGGATGCCGTGCCCGCCGCCGCTACGTACCGGCTTCCGGAGCCAGCGGAACTCCGGGGCGGCATCCTTCTCCTCCCCGGGCAGGAGGGTCACGGCATGTGGAATGCCTTCCTCGCGGCAGAGCCGCCTGAGTTGCCGCCAGTCGCGCGCCTTGCGCAGGACGTCCGGAGCATTGCCGAGGAGACGGCCTCTCTTCGCAAATTCCGCAACGATTTCAGGATAATTCTCCAGGTTCGAGATGTACCCGACGGAACTGAATTCCAGGCGCCGGCTCGCCGCCAGGAGACCGCTCGCACTGAAGGGGATGTTCAAGTCCCGCAGAAGCGAATGATTCTCGACCCGTTCCTTCTGGTCGCGGTCGCCGAAATAATCCACCGTGACAATCCGGCAGTCCGTCCCCGCCGCAGACTCGGCAATGGCTCGCGTGCTGACGCCAACAAGGAGAATACTCATCGTCACGCGATTTCTTTGGCCGCGGCATAGATCGCTTCGGCGTCCAGCACGAGATCGTTCCGGTCGAACAATCGGGCCACGCAAGCCCGGTGCACCTTCATCTTCAAACCACCGACGCCGATGGCGCCAAAAATGCTCTTCCCGTGTTTCTCATGGCCCGCCCAACCGGATTCGGTTCCTTCGATGCCGAGGGGCGGAACGGCGTTCACATCGGCCAACACCTGGAGCGTGGGATGATTCGACCAGATCGATTCGGGAACCAGCGTAACGCCGGCCGTGCCGCAACACAGCACTGCACAGGCGCCGTCGAGCACGCGGGCGGTTCCTTTCGCGTCGGCCACCTCGGCCGGGCTGACTTCAACGCCGAACCTTTCCTTGATGGAGGAGCAGGCTGCCTCGCTCCGCGCCAGGATGCGGGAACTGAGCGTCACCATCGCTCCCTCCTTTGCGAGCAAAGCGGCCGCCCGAAGCCCGACCGGCCCGGTGCCCGCCAGCACCGCTATCTTTTTCCCCGTCACGTCGCCTTTGGAGCAAATTTTGGCTACGGCGGCGGCGGCGGTCGTGTTGCAGCCATTGGCATCGAGCATGAGAGACACGCGCACGGGGCCAAAAAAGGCGGCCCTCGCCGCATCGAGCATCGCTTCGCCGCGGGGCACGCTGGAACCTCCGATGAACACGGCCGTGTTCTTCAAGTCGGCGCCCCCACGAGTGAACATCGCTCCATAGACTATGCCGCGCACCTCATCGGGTGCGACTCCCCCATAGAGGAGCACTTGGTCCGCACCTGCGTCATAGGCCGCAATGGCGTCGAAACTGCTCGCTATCCTGTCGCTGTCCAACTGAATCAGAATCTTTTTCATCTTGAATTCCCCCACGTGACCCCATCGAATGTCCTCGTGTGAGTCGAGCTTCCACTCAGGGCCGTTTGCGATGCGCCGGTCTTCCCCAACTTGCGCGCCGTGATTCTTCAGTCGCTCACGGTTATCTCCGCTCCCTTGTTGCGGCAATGGGAAACGAACGCCTCACAGCCTATCTTTCTTTCAGCGAGAAAACGCTTCGCTTTGTCCGCTATGGCCCGTGCTCCGTTCTCCTCCACCAGGCCATATATGGTTGGTCCCCACGAGCTTTGCCCAACTCCGCAGATTCCGCACTCGAGCATGAATCTGACCAGATCTCTCGAGATCGCCTCCTTGTAGATGCCGCCCTGCGTCTCCTCGAAATACATGCCCGTTCTCATGTCAATTTCAGTGAGAGCTTCGCCGAATTCCACGATATCCCGGTCAATGAGAGCGGGCAGCAGCTTCATCTGAGTCAGCCGGCAGATTTCCTCGGAAATCCTCTTGGAGGGGTTTAAGCTACTCATCGCGTTTTCTTCGTCTCTTCCGAACAACCCCTTTTCTGCTTCGGGAATAACGATGACAAAACACCAATCGGCAGGGAAATCGTGCCTGAAGATTATGGATGGCGGACCGGAAACGACGTCTTTGCCGCCATTCTTGCGGCCGGCATCCACGATGAACCCCCCTCCTTCAAAGCAGGCGATCCCCACCCCCGATCGTTTTCCCCTGTCCACTATGCCGGATATTTCCCTCACACTCGCATTTATGTCGAACATTTTTGCCAGAGCTGTTGCGACCGCCAAAGCGAGTTGAGTTCCGGAACCGAGCCCCGAATGCCAGGGGATATCGTCCGCCACGTGGATTCTCACTGCGGGTTCCAATTGATAATGCCGAGAAAACCGCGTCACAACGTCTAAAATGGCCTTCTCGCGGTTGTTGCTGTCGATGATGAGTTGTCGGGATTTTGCCGCTGTTATGACAGTTCCGGGATTTTCCAGAGAAACTCCGATGCTCCCGTATAATCTTCCGAGATCTCCTGTCAGATCTAAGAAACCGAGATGAAGTCTACAACCTGTCTTGACTGTTATGCGCATTTTCCACCTCTGCACATGACATCCAAATGTGAAAAGATCCTCCATCAATTTCGGATCCTTGACAAACCATCACATTGATTCCCCAAAACAACGGGATGCGCATTTATGATACGAATAACCAAAGAACTTATCATATTATTCTAAGTACTCATTCAAAGCAGTCCGTATATCATCAGGATTTGCCAGCATGATTATACCATGCATGCTCTTAAGCTTGTGTGAATTCTCTACGTCAATATCACGCATCGTAAGTTCCAACTTTTTCCCGCCGGGAAGGATCGTGATAGTAGTTCCTTTATTCTGGTCTACCGGGAGAATATATATGGGTGTATTCGTCTTATTCGTTTGGGATATCGCATTCGTAATGATTGTATCCGCAATTCCATTTACCACTTTCGCTACGGTATTCGCCGTTGCCGGAGCAACCAACAGGCAGTCAAATCCGCCGGTTTGCAGAGGTCCTACAATGAATGGGGTATTGGCATCTTCCTCGACAAAGACTTTTCTCGATATGCTATCCAGCTTCTCTTTGAGCTTGTACCAGTTTACTACCTTAACGGCAGCCTTGGATAAGACTGAAGTTATCTCCAGTTCCTTGTTCCTCGCCAGTTCACTCATCACCTGGAACACTTCGGCGATGCGATCCCCGGAGCCCGTTATCCCCCAGACGATTCTCACGGCCATTGTTGTCTCTCCCCTTGCGATGGCGGGTCATTTGTGGATCAAAGAAGCGACGCCGATCAGACGATCCACGGTTCGGCGAACGGATTTGATTCCTTCGGCATCGTCTCCGGCCCCTTCCGCGCCTTTGTCTCTGGACCAGACCGCACCGCCCAGGTTGGCCCCAAACGAGCCGCCGCCGACTGGAATCATTTCGTTTATGAGGTAGAAATCGACTATGGTCTGGATGGTGGGTTCCTGGCCTCCATTCCGATCCCCACCGACAGCGAGTCCTGCGCCAATCTTGTTTTGGAAGATTTTCGGATTTCTTGCGACCAGCGCCCGGCAGCGATCCAATATCGCCTTCAACTGTCCGCAAATTTGCCCTTGATAGACGGGGCTTCCCAGCAACCAGGCGTTGGCCCATTCCAGTTTCGGATAGAGATCCTGAACATCGTCTTTTTGAATGCACCCTTCACGCTTTTTGACGCAATGGTCGCAGTGAATGCAGAAAGCGATCTTTTTGCCTCGAACCGAAAAATATTCAGTTTCAACCCGGTATTTTTCCTTTGCGTAATCCAGGGCTGCCCTGACGGCGAAATCGGTCGCGCCGAGGCGAGGACTTCCGGAAATGCCCAGGAGCTTTATGAGTCCATTGTTCACGACGACGCCACATCCTTATTCTGGGGGTTCCGAGGGCTACGCCCATGATTCAATAACATTTTCGCCCCTCCGCAGACAGAGGGTCGAAACTCGTCCACCCAGGCCCACGGAGAGGACTTCTTGCGCACGGCTCAAAAGCTTACGCCTGGCCGACAGCATTTGTTACTTTAACTTTTTTGGCTCCGCTATGTAGTCATAGAGAAGCGCCGCTATGACGCCTCCGACTATCGGACCGATGACATAGATGGGAAACTGCGCCCACATGTTTGGCCCTCCGAACAGGGAATCGGCAAGATACGGTCCGAAGGTGCGCGCGGGGTTCATCGACGCACCCGTAATGTTGCCGATCGTCACAATGTCCGCTGCCACCACCAGTCCTATGGCGAGTCCGGCAAAGCCGCCCGGGGCCCTTTTGTCCACGGCCGATCCCATGATGGTGAGCACGAGTATGAAGGTGGCCACGGCTTCACAAAAGATTGCCTGCGCGTACGACACGCCATCGAACATCCCGGTGGCGGCGAGGCCCGTATCGACCGCGCGGGAGCCCAATATGATCGCAAGGGACGTCGACGCAAGGGTTGCGCCGATGAGCTGCGCGATGACGTAGGCCGCCATATCGTTTGCGGGCATACGTTTGGTCGCCCATAGGGCAACGCTCACCGCGGGGTTGATATGCGTTCCCGAAATGTGTCCAAACGCGTAAATCATGGCTATTACGGCAATGCCGAACGCTATCCCGATCGCAAACCACGCTGCGATATCGAATCCGACGCCGAATTTATTCCCTGGATACGGGATCCAGCCTTTATTGATTAGGGCTGCCACCACGACCGTTCCCGTTCCCAGGAAGACCAGCACGTAAGTACCAACCAGTTCTGCAATTGCGCGCTTGAAAAGGCTCACTGGCTCCATTCGTCACCTCCATGGCCAAAGGCCGGGCGCTTCCAAAGGTCGGGAATCGCGAACTGACTCTCGATTCCCGCCTCTGGAAACCAGATCCGGGTCAAGACCCGCCGCTGCGCTTAGACTGCGAGATTCCATTCGCAATAGCCTTTTTCGCCCTTCAGCAAACCCTTGACGAGCGGGACGTTGCGCTTGATGAGGCTACAGACCGCGCAGCCCTTGCAGCCCCGCACCGGGGCGCCGGGCACAGCCGGGTTGAGCGCGATGCAGTTGGTCATGAGCGTTGCCGTGGTGCATTCAGGAGTCAGAAAGCAGGGGAAGTCGGCCATGCTCATCAATGCCGCGAAACGCTGCGTAATCGCGCAGGCCGGGTAGGTATACCGTTGCGGATTCGAGACGACCGGATGTTTGTCGATGGGATCGAGATCCACCGGGATGCCTTTGATCTTTGCGCCGCCGCCGATGGGCGCGATGTCGAGGATCTTCTCCCCGCGCGCGATGATGTCGATGAAATCGGCGTTATGCAGTTCATCGGCTTCGCCTCGCTTGGGATTCATGGCCGCGTAATTGTGGAAGCGTTTGGTAAGCAGATCCACGACCATGGGCACGGTGAAGGCGTCGAGCCAGAGGAGGTAAGCCGTCGCGCACGCAGGAGCTCCGGTCGCCACCGCCAGCACATCCCACTGGCTCTTGAAAGCGTCCATCTTCACCCCACTGCGCATGGTATTTTCAAACACGTCCATCATGGCTTCGTAGATCCCGAAAGCCATGTCGTCCTTGAACATATTGTAGGAGGACTGAGCCATATGGTGGCCGATCTCGCCCACGCAGAATGCAGGAACCGCCGTGATGTTGGCCGGGTGAACGCCCTTTTCCAACGCCGCCAGGACAAAAGGTTTCATCTTCTCTTTGTACTGGGCCATGTATTTGCGAACATCGAAAGAACTGTGCGGTCCGTGACCGCCCAGATTGTGGGTATCCATGAGCTGCGCCTGTGCGTTCACCGGCTCCCGGTAAATGAACTGGAGTTGGTCGACCTCGGCCTGTTCCGCCTGCGCAGCGGTTTTCCCCGACTCCAGAGCCGCGCGGAATGCGCCGCCCAGTCCGTAGGAAGTATTCATCCCCCAGGACTTGGAGGCAAGAATGGTCTGCTTGTGTTGCTTTGGAATATCCATTTGCCTGAGAATACGATTAACCAAATTGGAGACCGAACCCACAGAAAGCGCGAAGTCCACGACGCAGGTCAGCCCATACATGCCTCCATAACGCCGAACTGACTCGAGCCCGATGAGCGCCTTGTTCTCCGCGAGGGCGTCGATGAACTTCCACATGGCCTTCTTGAAATCCGGGTCGGCATCATAGAGAATCTCGAGGATGGGCGGCGTTTGATAATGCTCGATGAAGGGATCATCCTCCGGCCGGATCGTCTGTGCCAGACCGAGGAGGATATTGTAGTGGGCGTTAACGGATTGCACGTGCAGGTCAAAAACCTCCTTGCTCTGCCCTTCGACCGGTTTCATCAGGTTAACGGCGTCGACGTAAGGCTTGCAGTGCACAAAGTTGAAAGTACCGCCCCTCTTTTCCTTGATCACGTTGAAGACGGACCTTGTGGCCCCAACGGCCTCATCAACCATTTTTCCGTACGGTGCAGTGCTTTGTGCCATTTTGTTTCTCCCCGTTAAAGGTCAATCCATTTCGATCGGTTGCCATTCACGAAAGCGGTCGTGACCTCCTTTCCCATCAGGTCTTTTACAGACCACATCATTGTCCGCCAGGCGTCCTGCCGTGCCCGGCTTCAACACGACGTCGAAGAAGGCTATCCACATGCAGTCTCCTGCGGAGCATTTGAAAAGATCCATAAACGCAAGCAATTATTGACAAGAGCACCAGGGGAGGATGATTGACAGAACAGCACATTTCAGCGACATCTCAGGAAAAGGGAAAATGCTCTTGCCGGATTCCCGTACTTCCTTACGTGTGCAGCCGGAATTGTCCCGTGTTTGGCGATTATGCGGAAATCGCCGCAGATTTTCTCCTTCCAACCAGCGCTCATTCTTTGCGGCCTCGAACATCGAGATGGACACGAGGCGCCGTGTCCTCCCATCCAGGAGGCCAAAACAAAAAAAGCCAAGCTTTTGACTTGGCGGCGCGGCTGCAAAAGGGCGGACTACTTGCAACCTGGCGGTCCCTTCCGCTGGGTAGCCATATAGAAATCTATATACGCGGGGCAGAGAATGCAAGGGGGGCATGGAAAAAATCATGTCGTCGCCGGAGAAGAAAATGCTACTCGATATCTCGTTCTCCTCTCGCCGACCATTCACGGATCTCGAAGGCTTCCTTTTCCGGAATGCCGAGCGAGAGGAGAAACTCGTGGTGCGCCTCGGGGGCGCGGATCTCGAATTCCGCGTGCCAGCGGTTCATGGCGCGCTCGTCCAGGCCGGCCGCGCGCAGCATGTCCACCCACATTGCCTTGTCCACCGCCGGAGGACAACCGCCTGAAGCCATCCCTTTCAACATGCTCGCCAGCAGCCGTTGCTTGTTCTTGAGATCGAGGATCTGATCCCCCATGCTCCGCAGCCGGCCTTCGAGCACCTCGGCGCACGGTTCACCGGAAGAAGAGAGAACGGCCCGGATATCCGCAAGACACAGCCCGGCCCGGCGATAGGTGCAGATGCGGTCGAGGCGCTCCCGATCGTTCTCCGAATAGCAGCGGTATCCCGAAGCCGTCCGGCCGGACGGAGAGAGAAGACCTGTGCGGTCATAATACAAGAGGGCGCTCCGGGAAAGGCCGAACGTTCGGGCAAGCTTCGAAATCGTATAGGTCGTCATAATTGCGGCGCCCTGTTGGCGATGGCGGCAGAACCGCCATCGCCTGTTTCTCTTACCGGCTCCGGGATCGGATGCCTTCAATCTCCTTCGGCGGCACGCCCAACCACTCCAGGAATCCCTGGTGAGCCTCGGGATGCCGCGCCTCGAACACCTCGTGCCATCTCTTCATTTCGGCGTCCCCGAGCCCCGCTTCCCGAAACACGGCGACCCATTCCTCTACGTTCACCGCTTTTTTCATCTTCCAACTCCTTCCATCGGTTTAGGGTTCATTCTCCGTCACGGCCATGACGAGAGGAACCCTAAACTGTGAAGCGGTAAACGGGTCAACGGTCAAAAGCAATTTTTTTTTCATGAACCCCGTCTTTTTTTCCACCCTTCCGAATCTTCCATCACTCACTGGTTCGGAATCGCGAATCCCCTGCCTTCCGTCTCGATATCCACCAGTTTGCCTTCCTCGAACGTGAGGGTGTAGATGTAGTCGGTGCTTCCCATGTTGTACGACCACTTCATGATGGGCGCAGGTGTCACTTTATGGCCGCGGATCGTCTGGGACTCCGGATTGGCTCGAACTATGCGATAAGGTTCCCCGCACTTCTGACGGACGGCAGCTTCGTCGTCTCCCACCTGAACCAGGGACCCGTTCTTGCACCGCAAAGGCATGTCATCCGGAAATGCGGCCGCGGATGCAAAGAGGAGCAACAGAAAGACGCAGACCGCCGGAATGCGTCTTCGAGCTGAAAACATCTTCATCCTCCCGGCTTCTTTGAGTTCCCGGCGGACCGCCCCGTTTTCGCCGAGGTTTGCATCATCGTTGGACATGGTGTCTCCTTTGCGCTCCCAAGGTTGAGTTCAACGCGTCGTTAAAGACGCAACCTTCCATTTTCCACACTCTTTCTCAAGTCGAACGTCATGTCAAAAAGAAACGCTCCGGGACGTGCAAACTCCGGAGGGCGGCCGGGACATCGCGCGTCCGCCTTCAGACAATGCGGGCAAGGCCGGGATTGACATTTTTCACGTTTTTCTATAGGTGAAGGAAAGAGTGGATTTTGGCACGGCGCCATCAGGGAGATGAACGATGCAGGAAGACTTGAACCAGGTTTTGGAAAAGTGGAAGAAGGATCTGGAAGACGCATGGCGGCATATCCCGAAACCTTTCAGGAACGAACACTCGGTTCGCCGCACTCTGCAGTGCCGCCTCTACGGGCGCCTGCACGGGATGGGGTTCCAGGTCGTGGCGGATTATATGCCCCCGAGAATCCTCGACCGCCCGATCGATCTCATTGCTTTGAAGCGTGACGAGAAAGATCTGCTCATAGAGCACGCCATATGCTTCGACACCGTGGTGACGCTCGCGGCGGTCAAGAGTCTCAGCAGTTTCGAGGCTGTCAACAAGATGATTTTCACTTACGGCCTCCTGGAAAAGAAGGTGAAGGAGAGCCGTTTTTTCCTCAAACCCGAGATACGTCACCTGCATTTGCATCCGTTCCAGGAGCCCCTTTGAAGGGCGGGGAGAGCCGTTTTTCTTTCGAACCCGCGAGGCGATCCACCTGCAGTTGCGTGCTCTAAAGGCGTCCCTTTGGAAGGCTTCGTGGACGGGGCGTCATTGCACGTTACTATTCCGAGAAGCATCACGTCAGAGGAAGGCACACCCATCGCACCATATTTCCTGCATACATTCGGCGGGAGGAAAGACCTGGAGCGGCGCGTCGTTTGAATAACCATTCTCTTCGGATGGCCGCAGCAATATCGAGAAGGGGTATAATTCCCTTGACAAATGTTTGCACGCATGCCATACGTCGAGATAGAATTGGTGGTACGTGTCGAAAGGAAATGAAGCGGATTTTTATACCATGGTGGTGGTTGCAAAATCTGCATCTGGGAAGGGAGGTGAAACGAGTCCGGTTTTCCAAAGTTCTTCATTGATTGGGTCGCACGTTGTTTGTTTTTCTTCCGGCATGCGGCGAACACCGGGTGGCGGGTTTGGCCTCATGCGGTCTCTAGAGCGTTGTTGAATGCGGTGTTTTCTGACTCGAACTCTGCCTTAGCGCCTCGGAACTTCATGCTCTTCTTCTGAAACAGCTCTTGAGTTCACGTATTTGCTTTTTGTCTCTTACCGATCACAGCACTTTTATACTCAAACGTAACTGTAAGGCCATGCGCCGGGTCCTGAAGCATGGCGGCAGGCGGGAGGGGTTCGTCGACTCGCCGGGATACACGGGATCTCCGTGCGCGGCAGCTCGAATTGTTTCCCGTCGAGGGTGGATTGGCTCTCACGGGGGTTTCTTTGCAGAGTGAGCGTGAGAGCGGCGTTGCGGGGGGCCTGTTTTTTTCGAGGTGGGGTACGGCGTCCCGAAACGCTCCAAAATGAAAAACTGACGACTGAAAGGAGTCGATTATGGCAAATCAACAAGGCGCGGCGGCTCAGGGAGCATCACAGGCAGGCGTTATGCCAAGGTGGGTTCCGCTGGTGGGAGGCGTTTTAGGAAGTACCTGTTGCGGTTTGCTTTTGTATGCTTTCAGCGTTTTTATCAAGCCGTTGAGGGCTCAGTTTGGTTGGAGCGCCAGCGACGTGGCGCTTGCCTATGCCATCGCCTGCCTGGTGTTCGGGCTGATGACTTTCCCCGCCGGCCGGTTGAGCGACAAGTACGGCCCGAGAAAGGTCGTGTTGACTGGCGGCATCATCCTGGCGTTCGGTTTCATTATGGTCTCCACGATTTCCACGAAATGGGAGCTGTATTTGTGGTACGGGCTCGTTGCCGCTTTTGGCGGCGGCATGATCTACCTGCCGCCCATTGCCACCGCTCCCAAATGGTGGCCCGACAGAAGGGCGTTGGCCACTGGCTTCGCGGTGGTGGGTCTGGGCCTGGGTTCGTTCATCATGGGACCTCTGGCCACGAAGCTGATTGAGGTTTTTGGCGGAGCGCTGCCAGTCTTCAAGTACGTCGGGATCGCCATGGGAATCATGGCCATCATCGCCGCCATGTGCCTGAGCGTTCCTCCCCCCGGGTGGAAACCCGCCGGCTGGAGTCCGCCGGCGCCCAAGGCCGGGGCGCCCAAAGCGGGGCGGGATTACACCTACGAGGAATCCAAGAAAACTTCTCAGTTCTGGATGCTTTATGCGGCTTATTTCTGCGGTTCCTTCGCCGGGTTGATGGTGATCGGCCATCTGGCTTTTCATGGAAACCTGGAGATGACGAAGGCTCTGGCTCTCGCCAAAGGGGTGGCCGTGGACGCCATCCCCAAAGACTCGGCAGATCTCAAGCAAATCGCCATGAACGCCAGTTTTGCGGTGAGTTCCCTGGCGTTTTTCAACGCCCTCGTGCGGATCCTCATCGGGATCATTGTCGATAAGATCGGCACGCGGGTATGCTTCCTGGCCACCTTCACGGTTCAGACCATCATCATGCTGGTGCTCTATCCCGCGGGCGGCACCTATGTACTCCTCCTCCTGGCGTCCGCCATTATCGGTTGGAATTACGGCGCCATGTTCACCCTCTTCCCCGCCACCTGCCTGGCGTATTTCGGTCCCACCGCACAGGGGTCCAACTATGGGCTGCTATTTACGGCGTGGGGGCTGGCCGGTTTTGCCGGACCTTATTGTGCGGGATTCTTGCTGGATATCTACAAGATCTACATGATCCCGTTCCTGGTTGCAGCGGTGGTCTGCGGCGTCGGCGTGGTTTTGCTTTTCGTTACCAAGCCGCCTCCAAGGATTGAAGCCTAGCACTGCAACGAGGTTTCAGAGACGAAAGAAAACCCGGGGAGAGAATCTCCCCGGGTTTTCTTTTCACGTCAGCGCATCCCCATCGAGGCGCTTCCGCGCTCTTTCAAAGGCGTTGTCATTCCCTGGGCGGCCGTTGTTGCTAGAGGGCAAAGCCTCTCGTCATCGGGTCACTTCGTCATCGGGTCACTGCGTCCCCGAAGGACTCACCGCGTCCGAAACGGGTTTTTGCGTCTGGCCGCTTTTTTTCTTACCGAACAATTGAACCACTCCCACATAGAAAAGCGGAATGAAGAAGATGGCCAGGAAGGTGGAGGTCACCATCCCGCCCAGGACGCCGGTGCCGATGGCCGTTTGCGCTCCCGCGCCGGCCCCGGTGGCCATTGCCAGGGGGAGGACGCCAAAGCCGAAGGCGAGCGAGGTCATGACGATCGGACGCAGCCTCAGTTTCGCCCCTTCCAGTGTGGCCTCGACCAACCCCATTCCCTCGTCCACTTTGGTCATGGCGAACTGAACGATCAAAATGGCGTTCTTGGTTGTGAGCCCCAGCACGGTGAGGAGCCCGATCTGAAAGTAGACGTCATTGGGGAATCCCCGGAGCGACGTGGCCGCCACTCCACCGATGACCCCAAGCGGCAGCGCCAGCATGATCGAAATGGGAACGGTCCAGCTCTCGTACAAAGCCGCCAGGCAGAGAAAAATCACGATCATGGAAAAGGCATAGAGCAGCGGCGCCTGAGACTTTGCCATCCGCTCCTGGTAGGAGAGGCCGGTCCAGTCATAACCGATCCCTTTGGGCAGCTTCGCGGTGATCTCCTCCATGGCCTGCATCGCCTCCCCCGAACTCCTCCCCTCGGGCGCTTCGCCCCAGATGCTGAGCGACGGGAAGGCGTTGAAACGCTCCAGACGCGGAGACCCGTAGGTCCAGCGTCCAGAGGCGAAGGAAGTGAACGGCGTCATCGAGCCTGCCTTATTGCGAACATAGAGTCTCTCAAGATCGCCTGGCAGCATGCGGTGGGACGCCTCGGCCTGGACGTAGACCCGCTTGACCCGTCCGCCTTGTATGAAGTCATTCACATAGGCGCTGCCGAATGCCGCCGAGATGGCGTCGTGGATGGAGCCGATCGGGAGTCCCAAAGTGCCCCCCTTTTCCCAATCCACGTTGACCCGGTATTGGGGCACGTCCTCCTGGCCGTTGGGACGGACACGAATCAGCCTCGGATCCGTGGCGATCATGCCAAACATCTGGTTGCGGGCATCCATCAATGCCTCGTGCCCCATTCCTCCCCGGTCCTGCAATTGAAAGTCGAATCCCTTGGCCATGCCAAGCTCGATGACAGCAGGCGGCGCGAATGCGTACGTCCTTGCGTTGCGGATCTTCGAGAAGGCCTTCATGGCGCGGCCCGCCACGGCGTTTACCTTCAGGTCGGGCCGGTCGCGCAGCTCCCAGTCCTTGAGCTTGATGAAGGACAGCCCTGCGTTCTGTCCGACGCCGGAAAAACCCCGGCCGGAAATCGTCATGCAAGACGCCACCGCTTCCTTTTCATCTTCCAGTAAATATGTGCGTATCACATCCATGACACGATCGGTCTGCTCCAGGGTCGAACCGGCCGGCAGCGTCACCTGGGCGAACATCATGCCCTGGTCCTCGTCGGGGAGATAGGCCGTGGGCATTCGCTGGAACAGGAATCCCAGGGCCGCCGCCAGCAGAAGGTAAATGAACAGGCAGCGGAACCTCCTCGTGAGGATTCGGCCTACGATGGCCTGGTAGCTGTCTCTGACCCGGAGAAACGTCCGGTCGAACCATCGGAAAAATGGCCGGAACAGGATAAAGGCATTGTCCGCGGGCGCGTGTCCACCGGCTACCGGCTTGAGAAGCGAGGCGCAGAGGACCGGAGTGAGGATCAGGGCCACCAGCACCGACAGAAGCATGGCGGCAATGACGGTCACGGAAAACTGGCGGTAGATGACGCCGGTGGAACCGCCGAAGAACGCCATGGGGCCGAACACAGCCGATAGCACCAGCCCGATTCCGATGAGCGCGCTGGTGATTTCTCTCATGGACTTGCGAGTCGCCTCCCTGGGCGAGAGCCCCTCCTCGCTCATGATCCGTTCCACGTTTTCGACCACCACTATGGCGTCGTCCACGAGGAGGCCGATGGCGAGCACCATGGCGAACATGGTCAGCATGTTGATGGAGAATCCAAATAATCCCAGCACGGCGAAGGTCCCCAGAATCACGACCGGCACCGCCATGGTCGGAATCAGCGTGGCCCGGATGTTCCCCAGGAAAAGATACATCACCAGGAAAACCAGCAGAATCGCTTCGAACAGGGTCTTGACCACTTCTTCGATGGCTACCTTTACGAAGGGTGTCGTCTCATGGGGGTAGACGGCCTTCATGCCGGGGGGGAAGTACCTTGAGAGCTCCTCCATCTTCGCCTTGATGGCATCGGCGGTATCCAGCGCATTGGCCCCCGCCGCCTGCCGGATGGCCATGGCGGCGCTGGGCTTGCCATTGTGAAGCGCGTGAGATTCGTAGCGCTCGGTGCCCAACTCCGTCCACCCCACGTCCCGCATGCGCAGGATGGAGCCGTCCGGGTTGATGCGGAGCGGGATGGCGGCGAACTCCTCCGGGGTAGTGAGCAGGTTCTGAACGATAATGGAGGCGTTCAACCGCTGGCCTTCAACCGCCGGCACCGCTCCGAACTGACCGGCGGAAACCTCCACGTTGTAGGCGCGAAGACCCGTGATGACATCTTCTATCGTCAGCTTGTAATTGTACAGCTTGTCCGGATTCAGCCAGACTCGCATGGCGTACTGGGAACCGAAGCTTTCCACCTCACCCACGCCCGGTACCCGCGCGAGCACTTTCTCGACGTTGGATTGGGCATAGTCCGCCAGGTCATACTGATCCAAGCTGCCGTCTTCCGAGATCAGGCCCACTACGATCAGGTAGTTTCTGGTGGATTTGCTGACCTTGACGCCCTGGCGCTGCACCACGTCGGGCAAGCTCGCCATGGCGAGCTGGAGCTTGTTCTGCACCTGGGACCAGGCAAGGTCCGGGTCGGTCCCCGGAGCAAAAGTGAGTTCGATCCTCCCGGAACCGGACGAATCGCTGATCGCCGACATGTACAGCACCTTGTCAAATCCGGTCATCTTCTGCTCGATGATCTGGACCACACTGTTTTCTACGGTCTGAGCGGAGGCCCCGGGATAAAAGGCGTCAATGGCGATGGACGGGGGAGCGATGGGCGGGTACTGGGAAATGGGCAAATTGTAGATCGCCAAGCCGCCGCCCAGCATCATGATGATGGCGATGACCCAGGCGAAGACCGGGCGGTCCAGAAAGAAGTTCGATAGCATCGCGGTCCTCCGTCAGTTCGTTTCCGTTGGATTGAATCCAAGACCTCCCGGATATCGCCGGCAGTCGTAGTCAATTTGCGCACGCACGATCGAAATCACGGGTCAATCAGGCCTTTGAAGAAAATATCCAGAATGGCGTCCGGGTCTTCCGGGCAAGCATGACGCTCGGGCGCGTCGAGCCAGAGGAGAAGCAAACCGTCGAGGGTGCTGTCGAGAGCGACGGCCAGGTAGGAGGGGCTGGCGATCTCCTTGAACCGTTTGTTCTTCATCCCGCTCTCAATGACCGAGACAAGCCTTCCCAGGAGACTGTAATGTCGATTCCGCACCTCCTCACATAGGCCGGCCTGGATGTTGAAGCTCGCCCCTTTGCTCTCGGCAAGAACCAGGCGAACGAAGGGAAGATTGCCGCGAAACCTTTCCACCTTGGTCCGGATGTAACTCCGCAGTTTTGCAGCTTCGTCATCCGACTCCTCCATCGCTCGCGCGATTGCATCCTCGAACTCATCGCAGCGCTCCATAACGAGGGCCTTGTAAAGGTCCTCCTTGTTCTTGAAGAATTTGTAGAGAGTTCCGATGGCGAATTCGGCCTTCTCGGCGACCTCGTGCATGGAGACGCTGTGGTATCCCTTCTCGGAGAAAAGGTCGAGGGCGGCCGCCAGTATTTCTTGACGTTGCCGTAATTTCTCTCGCTCCCGCCTTGGGATTTGTATGCTTCCCATCGTTTCACCTCTTGTCGGGGATGGCGCCGAATGTGAACGCGACGTCATAATTTATGATATGACGTCACAACAGGATTCTCAAGAAAAATCTCGAGAGGTTTTCATGCGCCGTCTGAGGTTGCCGGTTCCATGGGAAAGGCGTAGCGCGGCCGTCGGCGGGGCCATGCGCCCAGCGTCAGGCGATGAGGACGGGTTCGCGGAGGATCATGCCGATGGCGAGGCGGGCGGATTCGGCCAACCGTGGATGGGTGTCGGAGAGGGCCTGGATCTGGCGGAGATGATCCGCCGTGCGCAGAATCACCATGGCGAGGTCCCCTTCGTCCATTCCGGATATCTCTCGCAAACCCTCCCAGGTCGCTCCCAGCGCCCAATGCCAGAGGGTTGGAACGGGCCAGAAGGCAAGGGGGGGCGTTGAGAAGCCTTCGGCCTGGAGGTGCTCGCGAAGGGGTTGCAGATTTTGGAGCATCTTGAAAAAGGGTTTTGCCATGTCCGGATATTTCCAGACCATCGACGACAGTTGAACGTCGCCGGGCCGGTCCCTGTCCATGACGAAGGGAGCAATGAGCGCCGCCAGGAGCTCGGGGTTGTCGGACGGGAAGACGCCCTTCCGGATGCCTTCGGATATGAGCAGCGGTTGATCCAGCCTCAGCTTGGAAGCCCACAGGCCGTCCGGCGTGAGACGTCCTTCCTCATCCACGTATCCTTCGCCCTGGAGCAGCCGAAAATACAGGAGAAAGGACCTCCAGAACTGTTCCTGAATGGTCTGCATCTCCGCCTGGTGGTGGAAGAACTTCTGAACCAGCAGCCCGAAGGAATGGGACGTGGCTTTCAAACACGGGCCGAAGAGGCTGCAACTGTTGCAGGGGAGGGCCGATTTCTGCCCGAGCAGGTCCGCCAACTCTCGGCTCGTCGCTTCCATCGAAGGCGAAACTTCCGGTGATTCCTCGCTCCGTCCCGGCAGCAGAGGTTCCGCCGCCACTCGCGCGAGCAGAGATTCCCATTCCTCCCGGTTCCTCCAGGGCGGGATGAGATCCAGCCTGTCCCCCATGGCCTGGATGCGATGGAACCCGACCCTGAAGGTGCGAATCCGCCCCTTTCGGAAACGCAGGGGAGTGGCAAGCCGAACGGCCTCCACCGTTTGATGGTCCATCCGGGGCTGGTCTACGACCACGTAAGGCGTCCCCCTCTGGCTCAAAAACAACCTTCCGGGTGAAAGCAATCCATAGAAGGACTTGAACGTCGGCTGCCGCCTGAGAAGCTTCCTCGCCTTCTGAAGCTTCTCTTTGACGGACGCGTACTGGGGGCGGCACTGCCCCAGTTTCTCCACCGATCCGCAACCCGTCCCGGGCAGCCATTTTTCAAGGTCGCGGCGGGTCGCTTCGTATTCTTCCTTGATGCCGGTTTCCTTGCTGAGGTTCTGAAACGTGGCGAGCGAAGACCCGAAGAGGGTCCGAATCTCTTCGGTATCGTGGGACAGGAGGAGGTTCAACACCATGGAAAAATTCACCTTGATCTGGCTGGTGATGGGGTCCGGGTCGGATTTCAGCAGGTCGTGCACGAGTTGGGGGTCCTGGTAGGCCCCGGGAAGGACCATCACGAAGCCGATTTCATCCATTCCTCTTCGCCCCGCGCGCCCCGTCATCTGGAGCAGGTCGGTGGCGGAGAGTTCGACGAACTCTTTCCCGTTGAACCGGTCGCTGTTGAAGGTGACCACTGTCCTCGCCGGGAAGTTCACACCCGCGGCCACGGTGGAAGTGGAGAATATGGCGTCGAGGCGCCCCTCTTGCATCAGTTTCTCCAGGAGCAGTTTCCAGTGAGGAAGTTGCCCGCCGTGGTGTGCGCCCACCCGGGCGTTCCTGAGAATGGGAAGGTGCTGGTGGTGGCCCAAAAAAGGATATGTTTCGAGCAGATCGTCGAGGTGCGCGGATATCTCTTCCCGTTTTTTTCGCCCCTCGGCTCCCGGAGCGGGCGGGCAGAGAGCAATCGCTTTCTCGCAGTCGGATCTGGATTTCATAAAGAAGATGGCGGGCAGGAGGTTCGCCATCCTCAGGGCTTCCATCACCTTGGGTATATTGGGAAATTCATTTCGTGAAAAGGACTTTCGGTCGATCGTACGAATCTTTGCGAACAGCCCGCGGCGCGTGCCGAGGGGGCTCAGTTCTCCCGTGGGGAAGAGGAAAAGAGGGTAGAGCGGAACCGGCCGCTCGAACGCCGCCACCCAGCGGCATGGCGCCTGCCGCAGCCACTCCAGCCAATCGCAGATCTCCTGTGCGTTCCGGATGGTGGCGGAAAGAAGCAGCAGCCTGATCCTGGGCGGCAGATAGATCAGGACCTCCTCCCACACCACCCCTCTATCCTTGTCCCCCAGGTAGTGGGCTTCGTCGAGGATAACCAGGTCCACATCCAGGTCTTCCGCCTCATGCATGGTGTCGTACAACTGGTTGCGCAGAATCTCCGTTGTCCCCACGATGATGGGCGCATGGGTATTCTCCTTCCGGTCTCCCGTCAGGATGCCGACGTTTTCCGGGCCGAAGATTTGCGAGAATTCTTCGTACTTGGCATTGGAGAGGGCCTTCAGGGGGGAGGCGTACCAGCTCCTCCTTCCTTTTCCGAAGAGCAACTCTATGGCCTTGACGGCAATATACGTCTTCCCCGCCCCGGTGGGAGCGGTGACGAGAACGTCCGACCCTTCGAGGGCTTCGAGCGCCTCGACCTGGAAAGGGTCTGGCGTGAAGGGACGGGACTCCGGCACCTTGATCCGCTCGAACACCTGATCCAGGCTTCGGTGTATTCTGAAGGAGAAAGGACGGTCGCTGATCTTGGGAGACGAAGAGCGCCTTTCCCGGTGGTCGCGGCGTCCTCTGTGCGCGGGTCTGTTGCTCGAGATCACTTCCAATGCATTAGCCTCTCATCAGGGTTGATTGAGCGAAATATATCTCAATATTTCATTATCATGGAAAAGGAAGAGAAAGCCAAGGGGCACGGTTGCCCGCGCGACGAATGGTTCTGAAAGTCCCGCCGCGTCCCGCACGCGGCGGGATGGCCGGAGGGCGGTCTATTTGTGAAGACCGTTGAAAAGGACCGCCAGCACGGCGATGTCGTCCGTCTGAGCCAGACCCGACGAGAATTCCTCTACGGACCTGAAAACCTCCTTCACCGCGCTTTCAGCGCTGGAGATGCGGCACGCGCAGATTGTCTCCATCAGTTTTCCGGCGGAATACAATTCGTTGCCCCCATTCATGGCCTCCGTGACTCCGTCCGTATAGATGAGGATCATGTCCCCCGCCTGGAGCCCATGCCGGCATGTCGTATATTCCGCATCCTCGAACACCCCGAGAGGGCACCCGTCGGGCACCGGAAGCCACTCGGGCCCGCTCCCTCCGATCAAGAGAAGCGGGGGCGGATGCCCGGCGTTGGAATAGGCGAGTTCACCCGTCCTGACATTCAAAATACCGCAAAACATGGTCACGAACATCATGGAGTCGTTCTCGACGCAAAGCTCCCGGTTCACGCTGCCGAGAAGGTCGGAGGGCGTGATGTCCGGACCGGCCTTCCCCTTCATGAGCGTCTTGGCGGCAGCCATGAAGAGCGCCGCGGGAACCCCTTTTCCCGATACGTCGCCAATGGAGAAGAACAGCCGATCCGGATCGAGCAGGAAAAAATCATAAAGATCCCCTCCAATCTCTTTGGCCGGCTGCAGTTGAGCGTAGATTTCAACGGGGTCTTTCTCAGAGAAAAGCGAAACAAGCTTGGGAAGGAAGCTCATCTGGATGGTGCGGGCGATCTTCAGCTCGCTCTCTATTCTCTCCTTGGCGGCGGTGGTTTCCGCCAGGTTCGCTATGTACTCCTTGAGCGCCGTTTTCATGTTTCCGAAGGACTCGGTCAACCGCCCGATTTCATCCCCCGTCGCGGCCTCCGGCAGTTCGATGTCGAGGTTGCCGCGGGCAATTTCGTCGGCGCTCGCCGCAAGACGCCTGATCGGCCTCGTGATGGACCTCGAGACGAACGCCACGGCGCCAAACAGGAAGAGAATCCCCACGATGCAGATGAAGAGAATCTCTTCACTGAGCCTCCGGACCCCGGCGTACAGTTCCTCCTCGGGAAAAATGACGCCCATGCTCCATCCGCAGGAGGGCACGGGAGCGTAATACAACCAGGATTTCTTTCCCGAAACGGGATGTTTCAACGGAACAAAACCCGTCCCGCCACGCACCATGTCCAGTCCCAACCGCCGCAGGCGCCTGTCGCCGTTCTCTTCCGCTACGCTGAAGATGCTTCTCCTCATAATGGTGTCACTGTCGGGATGGGTTACGTAAACGCCATTTTTGGAAAGCAGGAAGGCGTAGCCGGATTCGTAAACCTTTACCGACGCAAGGATATTCTTCAGCCAGGAGAGGGAGACGTCCGCCGAAACAATGCCGCAAAACCTGCTCTCTCCGTCAACCTGCCGGTGTAAGGGAACGGAGTAGGTCGCCATGACGATGTCGCCGGCCCCTTCATCGTAATACGGTTCGCTCCAGACAGGACGGTCGAGTTCCTTCGGGATCTGGTACCAGTCCTGGCCGAGCTGTGCACCGGCGAGGTTGAAAACAGTCCGGGTTCCCCCCTCTTTGTCCCTGCAACAGTATACTTCAGTGGGATGGGATGCCTCGGTGATGGAATCGGGCTCGAAAGCGATGGCGATGCCGAAGACTTCCGGGTTCCTGGCAACGCCATTGCTGGCCAGGTACACGAGGTCCTCTCGGGAATAAGAATATTTTTCAAGAAGATAGGAAAGGTTGAGCGGGATTTTCTCCACCGACTGGAGCACGATTTCAACCTTGTAGACCGTGGCGAGGGCGAGGTCCTCCACATTCTCTTTGACGCCTTGAACGACGATCGCCTTCGATGCAAGATATCCGTAGAGGAATGCGGCGGCGAAAATGATCGCGGTAGGGGCAAGAATCAGGAGGATGAGCCTGGCGGCAAGACTTCTATTTCGCATCGGGCTTCACGCAGTCCATGTAAAACTCCGAGTAGCTCGGGCGGCGGGCTATCAGGCCGTAACCCATAAGCTGCGTCACTGCGGTTTCATAGGCATCGGGCGAAAGAACGCCCATCGGGACGGCAAAACGCGGGTCCGCCCGCAAGACCTGCCGAATTCCGGCGTCGTTGGCGCTTGTCTCCGCAGGGGTCGGGAAGATCACGTCTTTCATGCGTTCGAGCATCCACTTCTGATGGGACCGGTCCGTGGCAATATTTCGCTCGTTCACGTACTTCATCACGATGTCCAGAGTTTCCGCCGGATGGTCGAAAGCGTATCGCCATCCCTCAAGAGACGCTTTCACAAAGCGGCAGCAGAGATCCGGATCGTTCCGGTAAGTCTCCTCCATGCAGTAGATTCCGTCCTCGGGAAAGTTCATCCCGTAAGCGAAAAAGAAGAAAACGGTCAATTCGCTCGCATCGACGCCCGCATTGAGAATCGTATGGTACTCGTTGTACCACATGGCGGAAGCCAGATCCACGCCACCCCTCAAGAACAGGTTTATGGTGTCCCCCTGGGGAACGATCCGAACATTGAGGTCATATGCCTTGAAAAACGCCATGGGTTGAACTCGGAACTCATCTCCCCACAGTCCCACCTTTTTCCCGTTGATATCATAAGGGGTCGTTATTTCGCTCGATCTCCTGGCCACGAGCATCAGGGACGAACGCTGAACGATTTGAGCCAGATTGACCAGCCTGACTCCCGCTGCGCGCTTCTCGATTCCGGTGGAGAGAAACATCGTGGCGAAATCCGCGCGGCCTCCCTCCAGGAGCACCGCCGAAGGCTGCGCGGGTCCCCCGTCGAGGAGGTTCATGTCGATGCCGTATTTCCTGTAGAATCCCTTTTCATGAGCGACGTAATACCCGGCGAATTGCGACTGAGGGAGCCACTGCGGGATGAAAGACACTTTCTTTGGGGCCGATTCCTGCGCCACGACGGGCATAGCGATCGCCAGAACACAAATCAGCAGCAGACTCCGCAGGGAACCCATCCATATCCTTTCCGGCTGAAACACCCGATTCTCGTAGGATACCTTCGCGCGGCGTTTTGCACAACTGATTTCAGCATCTCGCGCTGCTCCCGTCCCCGCAGGACCATTTCCTTGAGAGAAGTACAGGGAACGTTCGTCCCTCCTTAACGCAGCAATATCGATGGCCATGGTGAGGGGGAAGATGCGAGGGCGATTGTTGGACGCGCCTGTTCCAGGGATTTTCCCGGCCGATCAGTGCGGGAGGATTCGAACGTCATTCCCCCCGCACCTCCGGAAATCGAACCTGCGAGGCAACCCGGGCGCCGCAAACGGGGCGCGCCCGGAAAGCCGAATCGCATTTCACGCGTCGGGGAAAAGCTGTGCGGCCATCTCCCGTAGCTTGAATTTCTGGATCTTCCCGCTCGCGGTCATGGGGAAGGCGTCCACAAAAACAACGTATTTGGGCACTTTGAAGTTGGCGATCTTGCCGCGGCAGAAATCCTTGACGTCTTCGGGACTGAAGGAATACCCCTCCTTCAAGATGACGAAGGCGCCGACCTCTTCGCCATATTTGGCGCTCGCCACGCCCACCACCTGGACGTCGCTGACTCCCTCCATCTTATAGAGGAATTCCTCGATCTCCCTCGGATAGATGTTCTCCCCTCCACGGATGATCATATCCTTGTACCGGCCCGTGATATAGAGGTAGCCATCCTCATCCACTTTGCCGAGGTCGCCCGAGTGCAGGAACCCTTCCGAATCGATGACCTCGGCCGTCGCCTCGGGCATCTTGTAGTAGCCTTTCATGACGTTGTATCCACGGCAGCAAATTTCACCAATCACGCCGGGTCCTACGGGAACGTTGGTTGCGGGGTCCGTAATCCTGAGCTCGACTTCCGGCAGGGCGCGTCCCACCGTCTCCACGCGCTGCCTGACCGAATCGCCTTGCCGGGTCTGGGTCATGCCCGGCGACGACTCGGTCAGACCGTAGACGATGGTGACCTCCCTCATATACATCTTCTCCATGACGTCTTCCATGGCCCGTATGGGACAGGGAGATCCGGCCATGATGCCCGTTCGGAGCGAGCTGAAGTCGAATTTTTTGAACAGCTTGTGCTCGAGCATGGCGATGAACATGGTGGGCACGCCGTAGAGCGCCGTGCAATGCTCCTCCTCGACCGAAGTCATCGCCTGCACCGGGTCGAAAGTCTCCAGGATAACGAGGGTCGTGCCGTGCGTGATGGCAGCCATTACCCCGAGCACGCAGCCGAAACAGTGGAACAGCGGGACGGTCAGGCAGATTCGGTCTTTGGGACCGAACGACTGGTGCTCGCCGAGCCAGAAGCCATTGTTTCCCACGTTGTAGTGGGTGAGCATGACGCCTTTGGGAAATCCCGTCGTCCCCGAGGTGTACTGCATGTTGACGACGTCATGGGGATCGAGTTCCGCCTGCCGGGCCTTGTACTCGTCGTCGCTCACCATGGCGGACAGAGCCAGGACCTCGGGGATGGAATACATTCCCCGGTGTTTCTCGTGTCCCAGAAAAAGGGCTCTCTTGAGATAAGGGAACCGGGCGCTCTCGAGACGACCCCGCTCCTGCGTCTTCAGCTCGGGCACAAGCTCATAGAGCGTCTGCACGTAGTCCGTATCCCGGTAGCCATCGATGACGAAGAGATTCTCGGACTCCGACTGACTGAGCAGGTACGCGACTTCACTGATCTTGTAGTTCGTATTCACGGTGACCAGTATTGCGCCGATCTTGGCCGTTGCAAATTGCAGGGTGACCCAGTACGGCACGTTCGTGGCCCAGACGGCCACTTTTTCACCCTTTTGTATTCCAAGTGCCATGAGGCCCTTGGCCACTCGATCCACAAGGTCCAGGAACTCCTTGTAAGTCATACGGAGACCCCGGTCCACGTACACGACGGCGTCGGTATCCGGGTATCGTGCCGCCGTGCGGTCGAGTATCTGGCCGAGAGTGAGTGACTCCAGGTTCGGTCTATCCATATTCTTCCTCGATCCGGGTTGGAGGTGAATGGTTCGCTACAAACGGGCCGTGCCGGCAGGCAGGGCGCAGCATGCGCCGGCGTGCCTGCCGCGCGATCGGGTCCGTCGCGCGAAATCGTACGCGGGCAGGCGCCGTCCGCGGTCTATGGCCGACACCAGCCTTTCGATCTAGTCGGGTATATACAGAACGGCGTAGATCTCGGCCTTCCCTTCACCGGAGCAGCCCACGAAATGGGGAACCACGGAATTGTAATAGATGCTGTCGCCGGATTTCAGGACGTGAGCCTCCTGGCCGTAGATCACCTCTATTTCTCCCGAAAGCACGACGATGAATTCTTCGCCCTCATGCGAGGAAAGCTTCTTGTCCTTGGCCGATTCCGGCAGAATCTCGATGAAGAAGGGCTCCATGTGACGGTCGCTTTTTCCGCGGCCGAGGGAATGGAACCTCAGCGAAACGGGCTTGTCCTTGCCCTTCAGCATGCTGAGTTCTTCCCGACGGTCTTCAACCCTGAGAATGAGCGGATCGCCGCTCTCCTGATCGTCGAGAAAGGTCCCGAGACGGACCCCAAGGGCATGCGCCAGTTTGAGCAACGGCCCGAGGGACGGATAGATGTCCTCCTCTTCCACGGCCCTGATGAAATCCATTTCCAACCCGGTGCGCTGGGCGAACTCTTCAAGGCTCATCCCCTTGCGCTCCCTGAACTTCCGAATCCGCGTACCTACTTTCTCACTGCCCAACACTCCACCTCCCTCACGATTCAGGCGGGCCGCCACTCGCGCATCGGCAACACGCCGACGCACACGCGTCCCACGGGTTCACTGCACGCGATACGATACGACAAGACGGGCGTAGTTACCATTAGAGCTTGAGGATCGTCGAGAATCTATCGCAGAAGGCCCATATATATGTGAAGAGGAGAAGAAGCATACGAAATCGAACGCTTTTGGTCAAGATGAAAGATATAGCATATTATATATAATATCATGCGTACGGCGCTCGGACCCCTCTGTCCCCTGGAATCGTGAGTGAACTCCTCCCGGCGGAGCTCACTCACCGGCAAGGTTTTTTCTTCCCATGGATTATCGGCATCCGAGGGAGGATGAGAAACAGGCGTTGCTTTGGCATTGATGCTCTGATCATCTGCGTGCTTCTCTGTTCATTGCCGGGAGATGGGCTAAACGATCTCCCAGTTCGTTTCAAAAGCGTTGCCGGAGAGCGTGCAGGCATAGCCACGCATTATGCCGATTCCGGGCATCGTCCCTTCTCGAACCTTCCAGAATATGAGGTAGATCGCCGGCACCAGGTGCGGCTGCTCCGCCTGCAGGTCAGCCGGAGTATTCTGCCAGATTTCCCGCTTTTCCACGATTCTCCACAGGGTCCCATATTTCCTGCTGCGCACGGTTTGCCCCACTCTCGGCAGGTGTTTTGGATCAATCACTGTACGTGCGACCAGCGACACGGTTGGCGTCCGAATTGGGTAGATGGTGATCCCTGGTGAGGAACTGGGGGAGGGTACATTCCAACCTGGGCAGCTTTGAGAGGTGCGCTTGCACTTCGACATATTCCTGCTTTTATAGACTTAGCAAGCAAGCAGATCGAAGTGATGAGGAATGATACCAACCGGAACCTTCAAGCCCTCAAAGAATGAGAGCCTGAAGGTTGTCAAATGGTCTTTGGGTGCGCTGAAACTCTGGAAAATCAACGGATATTGGTCAGACAGAAGCCACGATCCGAACCAGATCGCTAACGGGTTTCAGCAACTGGCGTCGGGCGAGTCTACGGTCGATCGCGGGGCGGATGCCCGCCACCGCGTTCTTGTGGTATTTCCTGGGGTCATCGACCACGAGGAAGATCACGCGAACCTGATCCGCATCCAGAATCTTGGCCTTAGGATACGCGCCTTTGAGCTTTTCCACCCGCTCGTTGGCCATGGTGAGCATGGCGTCCCGTTCTCCAAAGTTCATCGCCCCGGTGGGGCAGATCTTGACGCAGGCCGGTATCAGCCCGTTGCTGACTCTGTCGATACACATGGTGCATTTCACGATCCTGCCGTCGGCTGCTTTTCTGGGGATGTCGTACGGGCAGGAAGTCTTCACTTCATCAAAGGGAGCTTCCCTGGCCTTCTCAGTATAGAAAATCGCGCCCGTCGCCTCATCCTTGATAACCGCCTCGCTCACGTACCCTTCGATGGCGTCCTTGCATGGGGGTTCGAGGCAGTGACGGCACTGGTCCGCGAAGAAATACCATGCCAGCTTGCCATTATCCTCCACTTCGCTGAAACGGACCAGTTTGAACGTGTTCCCGTCCAGGTCGGGGGGATTCTGGTGGCTTCCCGTGTTCTTGGTTTGAGAAGCGCCGTTTCGGTTCCAATTCTTGCAAGCCATCTGGCACCCTCTACAGGCGGTGCATTTCGTGGTGTCTATAAAAAAACTTTTCCCTGCCATGGCTTACACCCCTTTCTTTCGGACATTGACCATGAAAGCCTTGCTTTCCGGAATACGGCTGTTGGGGTCTCCCACTGCCGGCGTGAGCAGGTTGGCACTCTCTCCACCATCCGGCGGCCAGATCCATCCATAGTGCCAAGGCACACCGATCTCGTGCACTTCCCGGCCCTGAATCTTGAATGGCTTGAACCGCTTTGTAACCATGGCTACGGCTTCCAGAGAGCCTCGCGCCGATTCGACAACGACGCGTTCACCGTTGGCTATGCCCTTCAAAGCTGCCAACTGTTCGCTCATCTCCACGAATATCTGTGGCTCCGCTTCGATCAGCCATGGAAGCCAGCGTGTCAGAACTCCGGTCTGCCAGTGTTCGGTCACGCGGTAGGAGGTTCCGACGATGGGATAGCTCGGATCGCACGATTTGAGGATATCCTTATCGGTTCGATAGCTGACCGCCAATGGATTGCTGATCTGAGAACCAAACGGGTTCTTGTCGACCGGATGCTCCATCGGTTCGTAATGCTCGGGGAATGGGCCGTCTTTGAGACCCGGCCCGAAAATTGCCGCAAAGCCATCAGTTTTCATGATGAAGGCGTATTTCCCGTCCTCACGAGACGTTCCATCGGGATTCCTCAGAGGATACCATGGCCCGTCGGGGACATCTCCTTTCCACTTCTGCGTAACGTACTTACCATCTTTCACTTCCCCGACGAATTCCACGACCGGCTTCTTCGGATTCCATGGTTTGCCCGTCAAGTCGACGGATGCCCGGTTATAAATAATCCTGCGGTTGACCGGCCACGCCCAGGACCACTTGGGATGGAGGCCGATGCCGGTGTCGTCGGTTCTGTCCCTGCGAGCCATGTTGTTGCCGTCCTGATTGTAGCTCTGGCAGTAGATCCAGTTGCCGCAGGACGTGGAACCGTCCGCCTGGAGCATAGCGAAGGCGGGCACGAGGTCGCCCTTTTTGAAAGTCTTGTCGCCGACGGTTACATCTTTTGTGAAATATCCATTGATGGCTTTTGCCACCAGGTGAGCGTCGAACTTCTTGTTCGTCCCATATTCCCAGTTGAGGTTGAGGATGGGGTCGGGGAAAGCGCCGCCCTGTTTCTTGTAAAGCTTGCGGATTTCTCCGAAGAGTTCATAGATGATGTCCCCGTCCGGCAGTGCCTGCCCGGGTGGATTCTGAGCCTTATATCGCCATTGGACCCACCGTCCGCTGTTGGCAAGCGATCCTTCTTTCTCCATGGAAGCGGCACAGGGCAGGTAGAAGACCTCGGTCTTGATCTTCTTCGGGTTCATTCCGGGACCTTTCCAGAACGAAGCCGTTTCGTTGTCAAAGAGGTTCACCACCACCATCCAATCGAGGTTCGCCATGGCCTCACGGGTCTTATTGGAATTGGCCCCGCTGCATGCCGGATTCTGGCCCCACGAGAAAAAGCCCGTGAGTTCCTTTCGATACATGGCATCGAAGAGATCGAGCCAACTGTAACTCTTCCCTTCTTCGAGTTTGGGCATCCATCCGTAGCAAAAATCATTCGCCGGTTGAGCCTTATCGCCGAAAAGCGTCTTCAAGTAGCTCGCCACGTACTTCGGACGGTTCTGCCACCAGTTGGCGCTGAGCGAGTCTTTGCAGACGGGGGTATGCTTCTTGTTGAAGTCGGCGAGAGTAGCGAGGGAAGCCGTCGGGGTGGGGATGTATCCGGGCCAGATGTGGAAAAGCAGACCCTGGTCGGTCGAACCCTGCACGTTGGATTCTCCTCGAAGCGCATTTATCCCTCCGCCCGCGATGCCCATATTGCCAAGCAAGAGCTGGATCAGGGCCATGGTGCGTATGTTTTGGACGCCCACCGTGTGCTGAGTCCACCCCATGGCGTACATGCTGGTCCCGGCTTTGTCTGGTGTTCCGGTAGCGCTGTACGCTTCGTATACCTTCAGCAGGTCTTCTTTGGGAGTTCCCGTGATGCCGGACACGGTATCGAGATCGTAGCGGGAGTAATGCTTTTTCAACAACTGGAAAACACAGCGCGGATTCTCCAGCGTCGGGTCTTTCTTAGCGATACCGTTCTCATCGGTTTCATATGCCCAGGTCGCCGCGTCGTAGGCGCGCTTTTCCGGGTCAAATCCGGAAAAAAGCCCCTCCTTGAAATCGTATTTCCCGGCCACAATGTGGGCGGCGTTGGTGTAGTTGACAACGTAATCCTTGAAGTACTTGTTGTTCTCGATGATGTACTTGATCATGCCGCCGAGAAAAGCGATATCCGTGCCCGAACGGAGCGGAGCGTAGATGTCCGCTTTCGTGGAGGTGCGGGTAAACCGAGGGTCCACATGGATTATGGTGGCGCCTTTTTCTTTGGCTTTCATCACCCATTTGAAGGAAATTGGATGGTTCTCTGCTGCGTTGCATCCCATGATGAGGATGCAGTCGCTGTTGCCGATGTCGATGTAGTGGTTGGTCATAGCTCCGCGCCCAAAAGACTCGGCAAGGGCCGGAACCGTTGAGCTGTGGCAGATGCGTGCCTGATGCTCGATATAGACCAGCCCCAGAGCCCGAAGCATGATCTGGTAGAGCCAGCATTCTTCGTTGTCCATGGCTGCGCTCCCCACGGAAGCGATGCCCTTGCAGTGGTTGAGAACCTCGCCTTTTTCGTTTTTCGTAACGAAGCTCTTATCGCGAGTGGTTTTGACGCGCTGGGCTATCCTTTGCAGTGCCCACTCCCAACTCTTGGCTTCCCACTTATCACTGTTGGGAGCGCGGTAAAGCACCTTTGACGAACGTTTGTCATTCTGAGCGATTTGCAGGAGCGATGCTCCCTTTGCACACAGTGCACCGCCGTTGATGGGGTGATCGGCATCTCCTTCCGTGTAGATTATTTTGCCGCTTTTGATGTCCGTATGGCAGATAATCCCACATCCTACAGAACAGTAGCAACAAATCGTAGGGGTCTCTTTCGCGTTCTTCGTGCGCAATTCCCAGGTGTAAGCCTCCACCGGTCTGAGATTTAGTCCCATCCCGCTCAGAGCCAGCCCGGTTGTTGCAGCGCCGGAGACTTTCAAAAAATCTCTTCGCGTCAGCTTCATACAGCCTGTCCTCCTTGTCTAACATGCCGATTCTCGAAAACGTTCCAATAGGATGCCCCAAGAGTTCAAAGAAGCACTTGAGACGTCATTCCCGCGAAGGCGACCGTGCTTTTCAGGATCCTTCAGGGTATTCACCAGATGATGGGTTGCGCGTGGTACGCCCCCGCGTGCATCCAGCGGGGGCTCCACGCATCCTACGCAATAGCAAAAGCAGCTCTACGTCACTTTCTCCACTTTCACCGCACAAACTTTCAGGTCTGGAATCTTTGCCACCGGGTCCAAGGCGGCAATGGTGAGCTTGTTGACTGCAGCTTCACTGAAATGGAACGGAATGAAGATAACGCCAGCCTCGGTCATATTACCCACCGTGGCTTTCGCTTCGATCGTGCCGCGCCGGGAGGTTACGCGAGCCATGTCGCCGTCCTTGATCTTCAGCCTTTCCGCATCTTCCCGGCTGATCTCGATGAGGCACTCAGGATAACGCTCATTGAGCCCTACCGAGCGACGGCTCATGGTTCCCGTATGGTAATGATACAGGACTCTCCCGGTGGTCAGCAGGAACGGATAATCCTGATCGGGAAGTTCCGCCGGCGGAATCCATTCAACGGCAGCGAAGAGTCCTTTCCCACGAACGAACTTATCCTTGTGCAGGAACTTCGTTCCCGGATGCTCCCTGGTGGGGCAGGGCCACTGCAGGCCGCCGTCTACCAGGCGCGGGTAGTCCATGCCGGCATAAGAAGGCGTTACCGCCGCAATCTCCGTGAAAATGGCCTCGGCGTCGGCATACTTCATCGGGTAACCCATGCGCGTGGCCAGATCACAGAGGACCTCCCAGTCCGAACGCGCCTCGCCGGGCGCATCAACGGCCTTGCGCAGCAACTGCACCCGCCGTTCGGTACTGGTAAACGTCCCTTCCTTTTCCGCAAAACAGGCGGCGGGCAGCACCACGTCGGCGAGTCTGGCCGTTTCCGTCAGGAAGATGTCCTGCACCACGAGAAAATCGAGCTTCTTCAGCCCTTCCTCCACATGGTGCTGATCCGGGTCGCTCATCATCGGGTTCTCACCCATGACATAGAGGCTCTTGATTTTGCCTTCCGCCGCAGCATTCACAACCTCAACAATGGTCAAACCAGCCTTGTCCGGCAGGGTGGAAACCCCCCAGGCCTTTGCCATCTTCTGGCGCATTTCTGCCGAGGCCACGGCCTGATAGCCTGAATAGACGATGGGGAGCGCCCCCATATCGCAGGCACCCTGGACGTTGTTCTGGCCCCGCAACGGATTGACGCCACCTGATTCGATGCCGATATTCCCGCAGAGCATTGCCAGATTGGCGACGGATTTCACCCCGTCGGTACCGTTGATGTGCTGCGTCACCCCCATGGCGTAGATGATGGAGGCAGCCGGGGCCGAGGCGTAAAGGCGGGCAGCGGCGATCAGGTCGTCTTTGGGGATGCCGCTGATCTCTTCCACCTTCTCTGGGGTGTAACCCGCCACCGTCTTTTTCAGCTCTTCAAATCCTTCGGTCCGCTCGGCGACGTATTCCCTGGCGTAAAGGTTTTCCTTGATGATGACATGCATCATACCGTTCAACCAGGCGACATCGGACCCCGGTTTGTGGCGGAGCCACATTTCAGCATGATCCACAAGGTCGATCTTCCGGCCATCGACTACGATCAGCTTGCTCTTTCCGTGCTTGACCGCTCGCTTGATGGCCGACCCGAAAACCGGATGCATTTCCGTGGTGTTTGAACCGGTGACCAGGATGACGTCGGAGTTTATCAACTCGTCGATGGAGTTCGTCATGGCGCCACTGCCGAACGATGCCGCGAGACCCGCCACGGTAGAAGCGTGGCAGAGACGTGCGCAATGGTCGACGTTATTGGTGCCGATCACCGCACGAGCGAATTTGTTCATCAGGTAGTTTTCTTCGTTGGTACACCGGGCGGATGAGAAGAAAGCCAGGGCATCGGGGCCGGATTTGGCCTTGATGGTATCCATTCGCCTGGCCACCAGGTCCAGCGCCTCATCCCACGAAGCTTCCCGGAACGTGCCGCCATTTTCGGCAATCAGCGGGGTCGTGAGCCGGTCGGGATGGTCGATGAAATCATACCCGAATCTTCCCTTGATACAGAGACTCCCCTTGTTCGGTCCTGGAAGTTCTTCACTCGATGTGACCTTGACGACCTTGTTGTCCTTGACATTCAACTCGAGCTGGCAGCCAACACCACAATAGGTACAGGTGGTCACCGTCTTGGTGAGGTCCCAGGTACGTCCCTTTCCCCTTGCCTGCTTCTCGGTCAGCGCCCCGGTCGGGCAAACATTCACGCACTCGCCGCAGAACACGCAATTGGAGTCTTTGAGCGTCGAGTGGTTGAAAGTGGTGATGAAAGAATCCGACCCACGGGCGGCAACATCGATCACGCCGTTCACCTGTACTTCCAGACATCCTCGCACGCAACGCCCGCAGAGCACGCACTTGTTCTGGTCGCGGACGATCATGGAGTTGGAGTCGTCTTTCGGCTTCGGCACAAAATCCGTCTTGTACCGGATGCTCTCGATGCCATGCTCGTAGACGAGCTTTTCCAGTTCGCAGTTCCCGAGTTGTTCGCAAAGGAGGCAGTTATGGTCCCCGTAGGCGAGCAGAAGTTCCAGAACCGTCTTTCGTACGTCGATGAGTTTCGGAGTGTGCGTGTGGATCACCATCCCGTCCGTTGCCGGAGTGGTGCAGGACGGGGGCAATCCGCGCATGTTCTCGATTTCCACGATACAAAGCCGGCATCCGCCGTAAGGGGGCATCTTGGGATGGTAGCAGAGGGTCGGCACGTAG